>MDTE01091293.1_pt1 | contig 31611 bp, 24 predicted proteins | sample 811231 | NCBI WGS metagenome assembly MDTE01 (sample SAMN05326651, study PRJNA326480) | marine metagenome | isolation source: seawater | place: Indian Ocean: Red Sea | collected 2010 | reverse complement strand
CTCTCTCTTGGTTTGAGGTCTAATCAAAAGGAAATAAAAGATGACCATCATAAGGATCAACGGGAGAAACATTTCAAAGCCTCCGGGCTGAGCCTGTCCTTGGTCCTGAGCAATCGTTATTGTTAATATCGGGTTGAGTATCATTTTTGGTCTCAACAAAAGGGCGGAAACATTAGAGTCCAGTAAGTTGATTGCAAGCGTTTATTGGGTATTTTGGCATTTTTGAGCTAGTCAAAGTGTTATAATAACAATTGTTTCATTATTCGCCTTGGCTTGAATATATGATTTATTTTTGTAGTCTTTGTCGCTTCATTAATGACCAAATTTAGCCTTATTTTGCGCAGTATAATGGCTTTTAGCTTATGGTTTTTGGTAAGTTTAAGTTCCATTGCTACTGCTGAAACTGAAGGAATAGAGTATTTTGAGAATCATATTCGGCCGCTTTTAGTCAAAAATTGCTATCAATGTCACAGTCAGGAAGCTGGCAAAGCCAAGGGCGAGTTGTTACTTGATACTGCTGATGGATTGCTTAAGGGAGGTGAATCTGGGCCGGCAATTGTGGCCGGTGAACCTAAGGCTAGCCTTTTGATTAAAGCCATTACTTATGAGAGTGATGATTTACAAATGCCTCCAAAAAGCAGGCTTTCAAAGTCTGCAATTGATAAATTAACAGAATGGATTGTTATGGGTGCTCCAGATCCTCGTTCTGGCAAAGTGGCAGATATAACCGATAAGGGTGTTTTTGATATTGATAAACGTAAGGCTGAGCATTGGGTTTGGCAGGAGGTTCGCCGTGATATTAGTCCTCCTGAAATCAAATCTCTTTTTGGTCGTAACTGGGTAAATACTACAATTGACCATTTTATACTCGCAAAGCTTGAGGAATCTAAATTGATGCCGAACATGGCCGCCAGCCGTCGTACTCTGATTCGTCGATTGTATTTTGACCTCATTGGATTACCTCCAAACCCAGAAGAGATAGAGGCATTCGTTTCCGACTCATCACCCGTTGCTTATGAAAATCTAGTTGAGAGATTACTAGCTTCGCCGCACTTTGGGGAGCGCTGGGGGCAGCACTGGCTTGACTTGGTTCGTTTTGCCGAGACTCGAGGACATGAGGCTGACTACCCGATCCCGGAGGCTTATCGTTACCGTAATTATGTTGTACGTGCGTTTAATGCTGATGTGCCATATGACGATTTTGTAGTTGAGCATGTTGCAGGTGATTTGATTAAGAATCCTCGCATTGATCCTGCAACCAAAGTTAATGAGTCTGTTCAAGGTACTGGGTTTTGGCATCTTGGTGAGGCGACACATTCACCCGTCGATATTCGAGGGGATGAATGTAATCGTGTGCATAATCAGATTGATGTTTATTCCAAGGCATTCCTTGGCATGACGATGGGATGTGCTCGATGCCATGATCATAAGTTCGATGCTATTTCAACTAAGGATTACTATGCTTTTGCTGGTTACTTGCAGAGTTCTGGATTTCATTTAAAGGATGTATCCGATCCGGTTGCGCAGGATACTGCCTACAAAAAACTGTCCGAATTGCGTATTCGAAGTGAGGCTGATTTGGTTTCTGATTTTACGTCAACGGTAAAAAATCGAGTAAGCCGATTGAGTGATTATATTCCTGTGGCTGCAAGAATTTTGAGGAAGATGCCAAAGGGTAAGGATACTCCTAAATCGAAGGACCTTATAGCGTCGCATCCGATTGTAAGATCAGAGGCTGAGTCTGGAAAACTTAACCCTGAGAAACTAGCTGCTTGGATTGCATACATGGTTAAAGCTAGAGGTGATGTGTCTGATCCCCTGCATGGCGCAGTAATGGTGGCGCTTGGCCAAAAGCGAGTAGACTCTTTGTCTGCTATTCGTCAACTGGAAGTCGATACAATCGCTAAAGCAAAATCTATAAAGATTGTAGAGACTATTGAGGATGGGGAACGTAACTATGTAAAAAGTCAACGCGATTGGTCGCCTAGTGACATGATCTCCGATTATCGCCGTCAGCAGGATGATGAAGAATGGTTCACAGGAGGAAGGCAGTTTGGAATAGGTCCTATGAAGTCTGGTTCACCAGTTTTTGGGAATGACATTAATCAGCCAATAAAGGAGTTTAATGAGAATGGTGCTGCGCGTAATGATGAACTGAGCACCCGTTTTTCTGGCTTGATTCGTACTCGCACTTTTAGCGTGAAAGGTGACATGTTGTGGTACCGTTACAAAGGAAAAGCTGATGTGTTTATGGCGGTAAATTCTCATCGTCAAGTTGCTGGACCTCTGCATGGTATTGTACGTCAAAAGCTGGATAGTAAGGGTAATAATTGGAAATGGCATGGTCACCGTGTTCGTGATTACATAGGATTTCGTGTTCATGTAGAATTCAATCCGCGCGGAGACTTTGTGCTTGAGCGTGTGCAATTTAGTGACGGTGAACCTCCGGTGGTGATTCGAGTTAATTCTCGTTTGACTCGTCTTCTTGAGAGTGAAAATGACTTGGCTAATGGGTTAGCTAGTATGTTCATTTCTGCAGCAAATGATCAGGCGGCAGGTAAGGGGAATCGCGAGACTGCTCAGTTGCTTAATTGGGTGATTGGTAATGAAAATTTACTTGAGAAGCCCACCAATTTAAATAAAGCGACAATAGGCTTTGCTGCCTATCAAAAAGCTAAAGTCAAAATTGAACAAACTATTCCTGCTCCGCTGCGTTCTTTGGCGTTACTTGAAGGTAACGGTGAGAATGAGCCGGTTTTAGTTCGTGGAAATCACAAGGCTCCGACCTCAGAATTAGTCCCTAGATCGTTTCTTGAGGCATTGACAGCCCGTGAGGCACCTAGTCGAGGTAGTGGCCGTATGGATTTGGCTGGACTTATGATAGACCCTAGTAATCCGTTTGTTTCTCGTGTGCTTGTAAACCGTTTATGGCACCATCTTTTTGGGCGTGGTATTGTGGAGACCGTCGATAACTTTGGTGCTAACAGTAAGACGCCAACACATCCGTTGTTACTTGATTACTTGGCTGCCCAGATAATTAACCGAGACTGGTCTATTAAGGACATGATTCGCCAGATGGCTCTTTCAAGTACTTACCGACAATCAAGTAAGCCTGATAAGATTGGCTCAAGAGTGGATCCTAATAATTATTTATTACATCGGATGCCGATTCGTCGGTTGCAGGGTGAGATTATTCGTGATCAGTTACTTGCTGTGTCAGGAAGGATTGATAAGAGGCAGTTTGGTAAAGGCCCGATGGTTCACATTACACCATTTATGCGAAATAACCGCAGTCCTGGTGGAAGTGGTCCTTTGGATGGGGACGGTCGTCGAAGTATTTATATCGAAGTTCGTCGGAATCATCTAGAGCCGATGCTAATGGCATTTGATAAGCCAACGCCGTTTTCTACAATTGGTCGGCGGGTTGTTTCAAATTCTCCAGCACAGCCGTTAATCATGTTGAACAATCCCTTCGTACATGAACAGGCATCGATTTGGGCTGATTCGCTCTTAAAATCTGATAAAAAAAGCACAAGTGAATTGGTTGGTCTTGCCTATAAACAAGCGTTTGGTCGTGAGCCTGAGCCTTGGGAGTCTGAGGCAGCAGTCCGTTATCTTGATTTACAAAAAACAATGGATGAGAAAAATTCTTTGCGTCAGGCCTTAGCAGATTTTTGTCACACTTTATTTAATGTGAAAGAGTTTGTTTTCGTGAATTAGTTAGAATTTGAAATGAGTTCAATGAACGTTGCATGTAATAGTTTTATGGCACGACCATTAAATCGGCGTGAAATGTTAGGTCGCTGTGCTGGTGGATTCGGGGCTGTAGCGTTGAGTGGTTTATTGGCGGATCAAGTATATGGCAAGGCTGAATCTCCATTTGCTCCTAGAAATACTCATCACAAGCCAAAGGCTAAGAATGTTATTTTTCTTTATATGGATGGAGGTGTGTCACAGGTCGATTCTTTCGATTATAAACCAAGGCTAGAGAAAGATCATGGCAAGCCGTTTTCTGCTAAAATTAATCCGACACAGTTTGACAATATTGGTAAGACGCTTAAGTCCCCTTGGAATTTTCAGAAATATGGTCAATGTGGATTAGAAGTAAGTGACCTTTTTCCGTATGTTGGAAAGATGGCAGATGATTTGTGTGTTGTTCGATCGATGACATCAAAGTTTTCCGAGCACAATAGTGCTAATTTTTTTCTTCATACCGGATTTGGGGTGCAGGGACGTCCAAGTATGGGAGCATGGATGAGCTATGGTCTTGGTGCTGAGGCAACTGATCTCCCTGGTTTTGTAGTGCTTAATGGTGGCCTGATTCCATCTGGTGGTTGGGATAATTTTGGCAATGGTTTTTTGCCCGCTAGTCATCAGGCAACGGTATTCAAGACGGGGAAGGAACCATTGGCAGATATTCGCCCTCGTGAAAGCCATCCTGGTGCCCAGAAAGCAAAGCTTGGTTTGCTTAATAAGCTTGATCAAGGTGTTCTAGATCGGCTAGGGAGGGGAGATGAAATTGAATCTGCTATTGCTAATTATGAAATGGCGTACCGAATGCAGGCGGCTGTGCCTGAATTGATTGATATCAAAGGCGAAACCAATGTCACTCAGAAGCTTTATGGTTTAGATTCTAAATATGAGCCAACTAGAACATTTGGAATGCAATGTCTTATTGCACGTCGATTGGTTGAAAAGGGTGTTCGTTTCATAGAATTGACCTGTCCAAGGATTAGCGGCAATGACAGATGGGATGCGCATGGTGGCCTAAAGAAAAATCATGGTGATAATTCTCGTGCAATTGATCAGCCGATTGCGGGATTGTTACGCGATCTAAAATCTAGAGGCATGCTAAAGGACACACTTGTGGTTTGGTCTGGTGAGTTTGGGAGAACTCCATTTGCTCAAGGTAGTAATGGCCGAGATCATAATCCATTTGGTTTCACTATTTGGATGGCTGGTGGAGGTGTTAAAGAAGGCTTTACATATGGATCTACTGATGAGTTTGGTTATAGGGCTGTGGAGAATAAATTAGATATCCACGATATGCATGCGACTATGCTGCACTTATTGGGTATGGATCACAAAAAAATGACCTATTTCTTTGATGGCCGTGATATGCGGTTGACTGATGTGCATGGTCATGTGGCTCATGACTTGATTGCCTGATAATTTTCATGGCAGAAGCATCTATAGTTATTGTTGCGGCTGGTCGTGGTACGCGAATGGGGAAGGGTGATAAACTTTTTTTCGAAGTAGCGGGATTGCCTTTGGTTGGCCATACATGGCTTCGTTTTGATCGCTTTATCGATTCAACTGAAGTTGTGATTGTAGCTCGTCGGGAATCGCACTGTTTATTTAATGAACTAGCAAGTAGTATTGAGCTTACAAAACCTTGGCGGTTGGTCGACGGAGGAGCAGAACGGCAGGATTCTGTTTGGAATGGTGTGAATAAATGTGATTCATCTGCAGAGATTATTGCAATTCAAGATGGTGCTAGGCCTTGTTCTCCGCTTGATGTAGTCACTCAAGCAATTGCTGCAGCTGATGAGATGGGGGCAGCGGTTTTGGCAAAGCGGGTTACTGATTCACTTAAGCGATCTAATAGTGATTCGCAAATTATTGAAACAGTGCATCGCGAAAACTTATGGGCGGTTCAGACTCCTCAGGTTTTTCGACGCGACATAATTTTGACTGCCTTGACTAAGGTGCGAGATAAAGGGATTACTATAACAGATGACACAGCTGCATGCGAAGCAATAGGGCAACCGGTCCAGCTAATTGAGTGTAATCAACCCAATCCTAAAGCTACAACACCGGGTGATTTACCGTATATTAAATCCCTGTTGGATGTTGATCAGGTTCTGGATTAACTTCCTGCTCCGATCAGTTTAATTAGAGCTGCGTCTTTTTCTGGGCCAGACTGAAAATCCAGTGCGCGAATATACCGTGGTTTTTCGGCTTCTTTGGTCTTCTTGTCTAGTAGGATTTCAACTAGAAGATTAGATGTCTTACTTGATCGAGATCGCCATATAATATCTCGTCCTGCTGGGGTGTCCCAGTTGCTGCCAACCGACTCCAGCCAAGCTCCAAAGAATTTGTCTTGTTGTTTATCAAGTGCAAGGCCAAGGGATTCTAAATACCATCGATCCTTGCTATCGTGTTGTTGGGCAAGTTTGGCCCAAAGAGCTGGGGCTTCTGGTGATTTATTGTGGCGAAGAGCAATTGCGCATTCTCGACGGACTCCTGCATCTTTATCATTAACCATTTTCTTTATGAATGGAATCATATCTAGTCCGCGTTCGCGGGCTATACGAATGCCAGTTATCCTGATATCAGGATTTAAGTCGGCTAGTGCTATGTTAATATATTTTGTCTCGGCACCTTTTATTCGTGCAAGCAAGTGTAGTGCCCTTGCGCGTATACGTTGATTGTTGCTTTTCCACATGTTTAGTAATGTTCCTTCGGCTTCTGAACCAAGTTTATGGAACTGTTGCCATGCTATGTAGCGTTCGGCCATATTCGGGGAGGAAAGCATTGAGCTTGCAGTACGATTCTTTGCTATCTTGTAAGCTTTGGATTTGCCTTTTGGTATGAGTCGGTAAATACGTCCAGTCATTTGACCTGGTTTATGGTCGGTCATGTGATGGCCGCCGACATGTCCGTCATGCCAGTCTGAAATGAATACCGATCCGTCTGGTGCCGTGCAGACATCCGAAGGGCGATACCATGGATCTTTACTTTCTAGCATACTAATCATTTCGCCTGTATAGCCAGCTCCGCTTCGTTTAACTGGATAAGCGCGAACAATACGAGGCCCCGGATCGCAGTGCATCATTTGACCTTGAAAAATACCAGGTAGTAATTGTCCTTCGTAGATGGCTATTCCTGTCGGAGATCCTTGGCCGGTCTGCAGTAGGTTTGGGATTACTCCTGGATCGTTTTGATGCCAATGACGTGATGGTATGTCTGTTTCTTGATTCGTTCGTTTTGTGCGCCAGCCTCGTCCAGTAAGTTCATCAGTATAACCATAGTTGCCGAATTCCATGACATAGTTGATACGAACACCACGGTTGCCATCATCATCATTGTCGGATTGCCATAACGTTCCGAATGAGTCGACGGTTACCTCATAGTTGTTGCGAAAATTGAAACCAAGAGTTTCAACATCACTACCATCGAGGTTGCAGCGAAATACGAGTCCTTGACGATAAGGTTTTCCTCGACCATCAATTTCATTTCCGGCTTTGTCGACGATGAAGTTTTTTCCATCAGGAGTTTTTAAGCGTCGTCCGTCATTGCCAATGTTGAAATATAATTTGCCATCTGGTCCGAAAACAAAGGCATGGGCGCCATGGTCATGGTCAACTCCTCCTATGCCGTTAAATAGAATTTTTGGTGGGCCATCAGCCTTGTCATCTCCATTTTCATCCGTGAAGAGTAGAATTTTCGGTGAGCAGGAGACTATTACTTTAGTTCCTAGAACACATATACCAAGTGCAGCGTTAACATCGTTTCCCTGATAAAATGTTTTTGCAACATCAGCTCTACCGTCACCATTGGTGTCTTCGAGAATGCGTATTCGATCACCTTTAGGTTGAATCTTACCCCAAGGTTTAAATAGCCGATAGTTAACGCCTTCTGTTACCCAAACGCGGCCTTCTGCGTCAATATCCATATTAGCTGGATTTACTAACATTGGTTCGGATGCAAATAGTGTAGCCTCAAGTTCGGGATGTGGCACAAGTAACTCAGCCTGTTTTTTTGCTGCTGCTTCTCCATGTCTTTGTTCGGCGGCACTGGGAGATGTTATTGCTGTCAATACGGATATAATCGTGACCAGTGCTGATTGTATTTTGTTAAGTTTCATGTCGAAAAATTCAATTAAACGGTTGGTTGGGAAATAAAGCCACAAATTTAAATGCCTTTCAACCCATCGGTTTTATTGGGTCCGGATGGATTAATATCATTTTTGAACATTCTTTGTGAAGAGGCTTAAAAACCGTTGCAGGTTTATTAATGGATGTACTTGTTATTTAGGCTTGTCTGGCTTTACCCATTTTAATTAGTTAGTTATTATCATTTTTACCGCCTTTAATGAAAAGTCTATCTTTGTTTTTTGCGTGTTTTATTTTGTTTTGCAAAGTGTCTGCAGAACCCCTTTTGCCTGATGATTCGCTAAAGAAATTTGAGGTTTTTGATGATTTGAAAATTGATCAGCTTCTTGTTGAGCCTATTGTAAAGCAGCCTGTATTTTTGAATTTTGATGAACGTGGTCGTATGTGGGTTGTGCAATACCTTCAATATCCACATCCTGCAGGTTTGAAGATGACTAGTCGTGATAATTATTGGCGAGCTGTTTATGATAAAGTCCCGCCTCCTCCGCCTAATCATATTCGAGGACGGGATAAAATCACGATTCACGAGGATACCGATGGTGATGGGCTGTATGATAATCACAAAACTTTTGTTGATGGATTAAATATTGCCACTTCATTGGCTCATGGTCGTGGTGGTGTATGGGTGCTAAATCCACCTTATCTTTTATTTTATCCAGATAGAAATCGTGATGACATTCCAGATGAGGATCCTGTTGTGCATTTGGCAGGATTTGGTTTGGAAGATACGCATTCGGTGGTAAATAGCTTACGATGGGGTCCGGATGGTTGGTTATATGCTGCGCAGGGAAGTACTGTTACAGCAAAGGTGCGTCGTCCTGGGTTTGATGAGAAAGAAATTTACTCCATGGGCCAAAACATATGGCGATATCATCCTGAGACTCGTCGATACGAAGTTTTTGCAGAAGGTGGTGGAAATGCCTTTGGACTAGAGATTGATGCGCAGGGAAGAATTTTTTCTGGTCATAATGGAGGAGACACAAGGGGCTTTCATTATGTTCAAGGGGGGTATTTGAGAAAAGGTTTTAGCAAGCATGGGCCACTTAGTAATCCGTATGCTTTTGGATACTTTAATGCCATGCCGCACAATAAAGTTCCGCGCTTCACTCATAATTTTATTGTCTATGAAGGTGTAGGATTGCCGGGTAGATATTTTGAGAAAATTATGGGAGTAGAGCCTCTTCAAGGGCGTGTGGTTATGAGTGATCGTACTGCGGTCGGTTCATCGTTCAAAACATTAGATACCGGGCATCCTATAAAAACCAGTGATCGATGGTTTCGGCCGGTCGACATAAAAGCCGGGCCCGATGGTGGGGTTTATTTATGCGATTGGTATGATGATCAAGTGAACCATTACCGTAATCATGAAGGTCGGATTGATCCGGAAAATGGTCGTGTATATAGATTGCGAGCCAAAGGGGCATCGAATTTGAAATCGTTCGATTTAGCTAATTACTCGACGTCCAAGTTGATCGATTTGCTAAAAAGTGATGACAAGTGGTATCGGCAAACTGCTCTAAGGCTGTTAGGGGATCGCAAAGACACAGCAGCTTTACCATTATTGGATGAAATTCTATCAAAGGAGAAAGGTCAGACTGCGCTCGAGGCTCTTTGGGCAATAAATTTGTGTGGAGGATTTAATCCGCAATATGCCGTCAAAACATTAAGGCATTCTAACCCTTATGTGAGGCTTTGGACGGTTAGATTGCTTGGGGATGAAAAAGTTATGCCAGAGGAAACGGCTAAATTGTTAAGTCTATTGGCTTCTGGTGAAACAAATGTTGAAGTCCGAGGGCAGCTTGCAGCGACTGCTAAGCGATTATCTTTTGGACAAGCACTTCCAATAATTCGTGCATTGATGCCACATGATTCAGATTCAGAAGATATATATCAGCCTCTAATGATTTGGTGGGCTCTTGAGTCCAAAGTAGACGCGCATTCTGATGCAGTTCTTAGTTTATTTGAAGATGAGGCTCTTTGGGAAAAGTCACTGGTTCGTCAGCATATACTAAATCGATTGGTTCGTAGATATGCGAAGTCTGGTTCTAGGAAGGATTTATTGGACAGTGCGCGATTATTTGAACTAGCTCCAGATTCTAATTCTGCAAAGATTTTATTGGGTGGTTTTGAGGAAGCTTTTAAGGGGCGCTCAATGGCTGCATTGCCGGAAAGATTAATGGCTGCAATGGCTCGCCATGGTGGTGGTTCAGTTGCGTTGGGGTTGCGGAGAGGTGAGACTAAAGCTGTTAGTGATGCTTTGTTAGTAATAGCAGATGTGAAAGCTGAGAAATTAATTCGCTTGCAGTATACAGAGATTCTCGGTGAAGCCCCAAACCCAATGGCTGTTCCAGTGCTTTTAAATGTTTTGAAAACAGAGCCAGGCAGTGATTTGAAACGGGCAGCTCTAGGGGCTCTTAAACCATATGGTGAAGTGGAGATTGCATTTGAGATTCTCAACTTATACGGGAGCTTGCCTATTGATGTTCGTCAAGTAGCGGGGACATTATTGGCTAGTAGAATAAAGTTTGCTAAAGCCTTGGTTCGTGCAGTTGAGGGGGGGAAGATTTCGCCTTTGCTAATTTCCCCAGAAGTGGTCAGTCTGCTACGATCTCACAATGATGCCGAGGTAACTGGATTAGTAGATAAATATTTTGCTAATACAGAAACTGATGCGAACAAGTTAGAGGAAGAGATCAAGAGGCTATCTAACTTGGTTAAGAATAAGCCAGGAAATCCTTATGCTGGTAAAAAACTTTTTACTACGAGTTGTGGCTCATGCCATAGGCTGTTTGAGTCAGGTGGATATATAGGGCCTGATCTCAGCACTTATCAGCGTGATGATGTTGATACAATGTTATTAAGTATTGTTAATCCTAGTGCACAAATTAGAGAAGGCTATGAGAATTTCTTATTAAACACTTTGGACGGTCGAACTGTAGTTGGTTTTCTTGTGGAGCAAGACAATCAAGCAGTTGTTTTGCGGGGTTTGGATGGACAAGATATCACGATGGAGCGCAAAAAAATCAAAGAGATGCGTGCTCAAGGTGTTTCGCTCATGCCAAGCGGGCTTTTATCTTTATATACGGATGATCAAGTCCGAGATTTATTAGCTTATCTGCGTAGCACTCAGCCTTTGAATAATTAGAGTATTTTCGTTATTCTGAAATCATAGATTCAAAATTATTATGCAATCGTTGGTTTGGAGGATTTGTTTGTTTTTAGTAGGTTCTCCCTGTGCCGTTATTCGAAGATTCTAAGGATTATTTTTCTGCTCTCGATGGGTTGATTGTTCCTGATCTTTGGCAGCAGGAAGCTGTGCAACACCTTCGTAGCGGTAAGGATGTTGTGGTGCATGCATCAACAGGTGCAGGAAAGACATTCATCTTCGAACTGTGGTCGAAACAGGGTAAGAATTCTGGTCAAGCCATCTATACTGTTCCTACTCGTGCATTAGCTAACGATAAACTTTCTGAGTGGCGTTCTAAGGGGTGGAATGTCGGGATTGCTACTGGTGATCTTTCTGAGAATCTCGATGCCCCAGTGATAGTAGCAACTCTTGAAACACAAAAGAATAGATTGATTAATGGGGATGGCCCAAAAATATTGGTGATTGATGAATATCAGATGCTGGGAGATTCTGATCGAGGGTTAAATTACGAATTGGCTATCGCCATGGCACCACCTCAGACGCAATTATTGATGTTAAGTGGTAGTGTCGCAAACCCTAAGCATGTGGTTTCTTGGCTGAAGCGCTTGGGTAGAAAAGCAGAATGGGTTTGGCATGATGAACGTCCGGTGCCACTTGAGGAAGTTTATGCTGGAATACTTAATTATAATGTTCCATCTGAGATCCGGGGTTATTGGCCTAGGTTTATTGCTAAGTCATTGGCAGAGGGGCTTGGCCCGATATTAATATTTGCGCCTCGACGGCGTGCTGCAGAAAAATTAGCAATAGACATTGCCAAGAATCTTCCTAATCCGAATCCACTTCAACTTACGGTTGCGCAAAGAGATTTAGTTGGGGAGCAATTGGCAAAAATGATTCAATCTCGTGTTGCTTTTCATCATAGCGGACTAAGTTATGGTGCCAGAGCAGGAGTGATTGAGCCTCTGGCTAAGGCTGGGCAATTAAGAGTTGTTGTGGCTACGATGGGCTTGGCGGCTGGGATTAATTTTTCCTTAAGAAGTGTTGCTTTAGCGGCAGATTCCTATCGAAGGGATCATCTCGAAGTTCCCTTAAAGGCGGATGAGATTCATCAGATGTTTGGGCGAGCTGGGCGACGTGGTATTGATGAGGTTGGCTATGCATTGGTTTCTCGAAATGAGATTCGAATTCGAGATGGTTATCCTTGTTTTTTATCTCGTAACGGAATGGTTGACTGGGCATCGCTTCTAGGGCTTATGCATAGTGCTTCAGAGCAGGATCTAAATCCATATATGGAGGCTGTTCGGGTTCAGGAACGGTTATTTACTACACAACCGATTTTACTTGGGATGGAGTTTTCTATGAAACATTCGGAAACTCCTTGTGGTTTAGGAACTGACTCAGAGAGAGCAAGAAAGTCGCGGAAGCTTACTCGTCAGATGCTCAATAGTCGTGGTGAATGGCAGTCTTGGCCGAGTGCTACACAACAGCTGCTAAAAGATGTATTCGTGCCAGAGAATGTTTCTGGTAATCCCTTATTAGGTCAATCGCCAGTATTAAGGCCGGCACTGATGAATCCAGATGTGTTGCCAAAATCTGGTGCTGGGAAACTGGTTTTATTAGATGATGGTCATGCATTTGGACGAGAGCAAAAGGTTGCAGATGAATTAAATAACCAACTACTAGATTTGTCAAAGTGGGTTAGGCGTATGACGGGTTGGAATAAACGTGTTGTGCCGGTGAAGCTATGGCGAAAAAAGATACAACCATTACTTGAGAGTAAATTGTCAGATTTAAAGACCCCTGTAGTCCGATTTTATCGCGACGAACACCGTTTATTGGTACAGGTTCAATTGGATTTTCAGCCTGTAATGGCGCATATGGATTTGCATGGAGTTGCATTACTTCGTCCAAACCAGCGTCAGGTAGTTAACAAAACTTGCTCTAATTGTGACATTTATCATCAATGTAGAGAGTTGAAGCCATCTACTGGTGTTGCCCTTTTGTGGAAGCGTCTAAAATTGGTAGATGACTTAGGCAAGCCAACTCTTCGAGGTCGAATTGTGAGTTTCTTTTCTCAAAATTATGGTTTGGGTATTGCTGCTGCTTTGGAAGATTTATCTTTGCCAGTTAATGAATTGGTTTATGAGCTAGCTAATCTTGACGCTGGTTTTCGATTTTCAAACGAGGAAGACCGCTGGAAGGGGCGCATACCATTGGCTTGTCGCGAATGTTATGGAGACACAACGGTATCTGGATATTTAGAATCTGGGATCCCTCCACGTTACGGGGCAGGAGCGGAACGAGTTGTTAATGCGATGCATTTGGATCCATCAGATAAAGGAAGTTGGGTGACAGAGTTTCTGGGATCAGGTGATATAGATCGGGCAATTATTGAATGGCGAAGTCTATTGCGACAGATCAAGTATGCGCCGGAATTGGAGTGGCCTAGATGGAGAGAATTACAGGAACTATCGGGGGAAATTTTGGCTGAAACAGAATCCCCAACATTAGACGAATTGCCGCCCTTAGAGTACAATCAAAGGGAGAGGGTAGACCATCAACTACGACTGAAGTCGTACTGATTCAAGAGCATGATTTTTTGTCGCAAGCGCCTTCACGTTTTAAAGTATCGCAGGAGGCAGTGAGCTGAAGGTTCTGGGATTTTACTGTAAATCCAAGTTTGTTCCCAATTTCATTCTCAATTTTTTCAATTTTTTCACTATCGAATTCAACGATCTTCTCGCAGTCTTCGCAAATAAGATGGTTGTGATTGGGGCTGTCAGAGTAGTTTGGATCGTAAAACTTATAAGGCTTACCAAAATCCATTTCGTGTACCAGATTACTTTCTGTTAAGAGAGGTAGAGTGCGATACACAGTTGCCCTAGATACAGAACTGTCCTTTTCTCGAGCCCATTCTAGAAGTTGTTCCGCTGTAAAGTGTTTATCAGTCGAGAAGACAGTATCAATGATGACTCGTCGTTGGTTAGTGATACGAAAATCTTTTTTTTCGAGGAACTCGATGAACTTACGTTTCGCTTCTTCTCTAACTTCCTTTTGCACTTGCGGTAATTCTTGCTGGAAAACTAAGTTGATGTCAATCAGGTGTTATGTTGTTTAACAAGCATTGCAGGTTGTCGCTTATGATGGTTTAAGGCATGTTTCTCCCACCGATTAATTACTTGAATTCTGCTTAATGAAACAATGTCTCAACAAGGACTATCCGAATCTATTGAAATATCTGTTGTAATGCCATGCCTTAATGAGGCAGAGACACTGAAACTATGTATCAGTAAGGCATTGTCTTGTCTTCGTGAGAACAAGGTTACTGGAGAGGTGGTGGTTGCAGATAACGGGAGTATAGACAGTTCAAAACAGATTGCTGAATCTGCTGGTGCGAGAGTTGTCTTAGCTAAGTCAAAGGGTTATGGGAATGCCTTAATTGAGGGGATTAGTGCGGCTCGAGGGAAATATATCATAATGGGGGATGCTGATGATAGTTATGATTTTTCTTCATTGATGGTTTTTATTGATAAACTTAGAGATGGTAGTGATCTTGTTATGGGAAATCGTTTTCGTGGAGGTATTGCTCCCGGAGCAATGCCTCCGTTACACCGTTATTTTGGAAATCCCGTGTTGAGTGGTCTGGGCCGTTTATTTTTTCGGTGTTCGATAGGAGATTTTCATTGTGGGCTTCGTGGGCTAAGTCGCGAAGCATTTTATCGCATGAAATTGCAAACTACTGGTATGGAATTTGCCAGTGAAATGGTGGTGAAGGCGACAATGCTTGGTATGAAAATTAGCGAGGTGCCAACTACTCTTTCGAAGGATGGTCGTAGTCGCCCTCCGCATTTGCGAAGTTGGCGTGATGGTTGGCGTCATTTGAGGTTTATGTTGTTGTTCAGTCCAAATTGGTTGTTTTTTTACCCGGGTATTTTGTTGATGTTAGTTGGTTTGATCTTGGGAGGTTGGCTTTTACCTGAAGCTAGGAAATTAGGACAGGCGACGCTCGATATAAATACGCTAGCCTATTCTGCACTTGCCGTTCTTCTTGGATTTCAATCAATCCTATTCGGATTGTTTACTAGGACATTTGCTAATACACAGGGGCTAGGCTCGGAAAGTAGATTTCTAGAAAGTCTATATCGATATATAAAACTTGAGACAGGTTTGATAGTGGGTGGCATATTAATAATTTTAGGATTTTGGGAGTCCATTTCTGTGACGTTGAATTGGAGTGGCGTTGGTTTTGGTGAATTAAATCCATCAAAAGTTTTACGCCAGGTAATTCCATCGATACTTGCCATTGCTCTAGGATTTCAAATTGTACTGGGTAGCTTCTTTCTTAGTGTGTTGGGGCTCAAGCGTAGAGGAGGGCGAGGGTGAAATGGTTAGATCGTGTTATTCGTGATTGGCGTATTAGTAAAGCGCTTCCACATATATCTAAGGCTAAGTCGGTGTTGGATATTGGCTGCGGAGATGGGAAATTATGTCAGCTTTTGTCTAAACGTGGAATTACAGGGATCGGTATTGATAGTCGTTTAAGTCAAGCTGTTGCACTGGATGGATTTGAGTTTGTTTTTGGAGTATTTCCTGATGCATTAACTCATAAAAAATCTTTTGATGCTATCTCAGTTTTGGCAGTGCTAGAACATATTCCTCCTGATCAGAAACATGCTTTTATTAAGGCATGCTATGAACGGCTTTCTGCTAATGGTGTTGTAGTTTTGACTGTGCCTTCTCCCAAGGTGGATGTGATATTGGCTGTATTAAGATTTTTTCGATTGATTGATGGAATAGCTGTTGAGGAGCACCATGATTTTGATCCTTCTGGAGTTAGATCATTGTTTGAATCATCTGGATTTAGTTTGCTTTCTCACAAAAAATTTCAATTAGGTTTAAATAATTTGTATGTTTTTAATAAACGCATAGTTCGATTTGAGTAATAAAGAGCAAAATATATATATGAGCGATTCTAAATTGCGTTTCTGGCTTCGAGCAGTGTGGTTGGTTGCATATGTATTGATGGTAGTATCAATGCTAAATAATTTATTTCGTTTGAATACCGATGCCATTGCTTACATGAGAGTTGCTGAATATTGGTCTGTTGGAAATTTTGATTTAGCAGTTAACGGTTATTGGGGGCCATTGCTAAGCTTGTTAATGGTTCCATTTTTGTGGATTGGTGTTGACCCTCTAATTTCAGGTAAATTAGTAATGTTAATTTCAGCTGCAGTGTTTTTCCATGGGAGTCAGTTTTTGGTTCGTTCCGTTGGTCTTGGGTTACTGGATGAATTAATCATGGCTCTGGTGCTTGCACTGACTTTGCCTTCATGGATGACGGAGCAAATGACTCCAGATCTACTGGTTTCTGGGCTGGCTATTTATGCAATTGGCTATGGTATTTCGCCAGAATGGTTGGATAGTCGTGGTCGAACTGTTTTTTCAGGTTTGTTATGGGGTTTTGCATATTTAGCTAAAGCTGTGGCCTTGCCACTTGGGTTAATTACTAGTCTTTCTTTGGCTTTGTTTTGGCGTTTCGGTCGAGCTAAAAAACGATATATGGCTTGGCGTCAGTTGGTTGTGTCGATTGTTTTTTTTGCTGTTGTCTCGTTGCCATTGATTGTCATTCTTTCTATAAAGTATGGTCATGTAACTTTTTCAACTTCTGGACCAATTGCTCATGCGATTGTTGGGCCAGGAAATGATCAGCCTGCTCCACATCCTTTTGGAAATACTGTATATCAACCGAAATCGGGAAGGCTGACTGCTTGGGAGGAGCCTAGTAAAATGGCATATGATTATTGGTCTCCATTTGAAAGTGTTGAAAAATTAAACCATCAATTTTTTCTTATCGGTAAAAATGTTAAGACAATTTTTAAGTTCTTGGCAGCTTTTGATGGAGTGGGTTTATTTCTGAGTGGGTTTGGAGTGGGGACACTAGTTTTTGGATTAGCTTTATTTTCTAGAAAGCCATTTATTCAGAATTGGTTCAATCAGCGATGGAGATGGTTGATTATACCAGTGGCTTGTCTTAGTGCTATCTATCTCCCGGTTTATGTTTTGTCATCTGATCAACGCTATTTTTATTTGTTTCTACCACTATTGTTAATTCTTTCGTTTGGTTTATTAATTAGTCATTATAAAAATAGTATTCGAATAAAATTTGCATTAGCAGCATTATTTATATTACCGATTTTTCTGGAGCGTCGTTCTGAAGATATTGCTGGAAAATTAGCTATGGATTTAGCTTTGCGCATGGAAAAGGCTGGTCATAAATCACCAATTGTTGGATCAACATTTTTTTCAGATGAAGGTCATCGATTAGGATTATATGTTGCTTGGCATCTTGAACAGCCTTGGCATGGTGATGTATGGAGTTTCCCCCCGTCTAGTGGGCTCAATGTGCTGGCCAAAAACAAGGCTAGGGCTGAGGCTTATCGGCAATCTGGAGCCATTTACACAATAGCGATAAATGAAACGCAATGGGCCATTTATTTGGATTCAAATCCCGGTTTCAATAATGTCACTGATACACTTGGTGAACAAAATTTGTTCCAATTATATGAGATTATAAAGTAAGTCTTTTAATCGTTTTTGCTCATTTTTCTTTCACACTACGGCTAACACTTTTATGTTCAGTTCACCGTGAATGTCGTTCGTCGATTAATTTTTGCATGCGTTGGTTTTCTTTTGGCTTTACCGGAAGCAGCCCAAGCCGATTTGACTGTCGAGCAAAAGGCCCAATTGCCACCTTCCTTGAAGCGTAAAGTAAGTTTTTCAAGAGAGATTTATCCGCTGCTTGAGAAGAGTTGTACCAAATGTCATGGCAAAGGTAAGGCGAAGGGTGGTTTTAGCCTTGAGACTCGTGAAAGGTTGTTATCCGGTGGTGATTCTGGTTTATCTGTCATTATTGGAAAAAGTGCTGACAGTTATTTGGTCGAGTTAATTTCAGGGCTCGACCCTGATAATATCATGCCGCAAAAAGGTTCGAAATTTACTGCGGAGCAGGTTGGGTTAATTCGTGCATGGATCGATCAAGGGCTTGATTGGGAGAAGAATACAACTTTTGCCAAGGCGCCTGTGTTAAATCTAAAGCCTCGCCGTCCGAATATTTCAGGGCCTAAAGGTGTTAATTCGATTGATCGTGTCCTGAAATCTTATTTTGATGAACATAATGTTAATAATAATGAATTAGTTTCGGACAGGATTTTTGCCAGACGCGTTTATCTCGACACTATCGGACTACTTCCGCCTGTTGATGAATTGGATGCTTTTATCAAGAGTAAGACCAAGGATAAACGACGCCTATTGGTTAGAAGGCTTCTAGGAGACCGAAAATCATATGCTGAGCATTGGTTAGCATTTTGGAATGATATTCTTCGTAATGACTATGCCGGAACCGGATATATTGATGGTGGGCGCAAGCAAATTACCGGATGGCTTTACGGATCGTTGTATAACAACAAGCCATACGACCGGTTTGTTTATGAGTTGATTAATCCAACAGAACATTCACAGGGGTTTACCAAGGGGATTGTCTGGAGAGGTGTTGTGAATGCGAGTCAGAAACCACATATGCAGGCAGCTCAGCATATTTCTCAGATTTTTATGGGTGTGAATCTAAAATGTGCATCTTGTCATGATAGTTTTATCAATGACTGGTCTCTGGCTGATGCATACGCATTGGCAAGTGTTTATGCTGATAAGCCATTGGAGATGATTGAGTGTGACAAGCCAACTGGTAAGATTTCTGATGTTAGATTTATTCACCCTGAATTGGGTAAGATTGATCCTAAGGCTGATAAGGCTACTCGAATTAAACAATTGGCTGATGCAGTTATTAGCCCAAAAAATGGTCGGCTTAGTCGTACGATTGTAAATAGGATCTGGGCTCGTTTTCTTGGTAGAGGATTGGTTGAGCCAGTTGATGAAATGGAAAATCAGTCCTGGAGCAGTGATCTACTAGATTTGCTTGCAAGCGATTTAGTTGAAAATAATTACGACCTTAAGTTTACCATGGAGCAGATATTGACTTCTCGTGCCTACCAACTGCCGTCTGTGAATGGTTCTGAGCAAGAAGAAAAGGATTTTATCTTCCGAGGGCCTCTGGTGCGCAGAATGTCCGCTGAACAGTTTGTTGATGCGGTTTCTACTCTTACTGGCAAGTGGAAAAGCTCTCCTGCAAAAAAAATTAAATTTGATGGGGCGAATTTAGATAAGAAAAAGCAAACCAATATACCAGAAGCTAAATGGATATGGAGTTCAAGTAAGGCAGCTAAGAGTGTTGATCCGGGGACTTCCTATTTTCGTAAAACATTTCAGCTGTCAAATAAGCCAAAAACCGCTGATGTGATTGTTACTGCCGATAATTCTTTCGTATTGATGGTGAATCAACGTAATGGAATTGCAGGTAACAATTGGCAGGAGCCAAAATTTCGTAATTTATCTGATCGGTTTAAGGCAGGGGAAAATTTGATTACTGTTTTAGCGACAAATGATGGTGAAGGTAAGAGTCCGGCTGGTTTTTGGTTGGGTGTTAGATTTCAATTTGAAGATGGCAGCACAAGAGAGATTGTTTCAGACAGCTCTTGGAAAGTAAGTGCCAAGAGTCCTGAGAATTGGAGCCAGCACAAGTTTGATGACTCTAAATGGAAAAATGCCTACGAACTCGGTGGTGTCAATATGAAGCCTTGGGAGTTATCGAATAAGTTAAAGGTCAGTGGTTCTGGTCTTGCTTTTGGGGGAAGATTCCGTGAGTCACTTCAAAATAAGACAGCATTAACTACTGCTCTTGGCCGGCCAAATCGTGAACAAGTTAGCACCATGCGACCATCGGTGGCTACAACGCTTCAAGCCTTAGCATTGACTAATGGTGAGGTGCTGTCGGATATGATTAAAGAAGGGTCGGCTATCTTAACTAGTGGGGAAGAAGGTCGGAAGCAATTGCCTATACAAATATTTCGACTTGCTCTGGGTCGAGTTCCGAAAGCTTCAGAAGCCTTGATGCTCAAAGAATTAAGTGGAGAAAAGAATTCTGTTGAGTCAGTTGAGGATATCATTTGGGCCTTAGTTATGTTACCGGAATTTCAATTGATATACTGATTGTTAATTATGGAAATACAGGTTGGAATAATTTCAGTTTCGGATCGTGCCACAAAGGGAATTTATGATGATGCCGGTGGTCCGGCACTAAAGAATGCTGCTACCAACTATGGGTGGACCGTTATTGCAGAATCTGTGGTGCCGGATGAGATTCGTGATATTCAACGTGCTTTGCGCGAGTTAGTTAATAAGGGTTGTCACATGATTCTTACTACAGGTGGTACGGGTGTGGCTGAACGTGATGTTACCCCGGAAGCTGTCCGTGAAATGGCTGTAAGAGAGTTGCCCGGTTTTGGTGAAGTGATGCGAATTGAGTCGATGAAAATCACACCGAACGCAATTCTCTCGAGGAACATGGCGGCTGTGATAGAATCAACTCTTGTCGTTTGTTTGCCTGGCAAACCAAAAGGAGCAGTTGAATGTCTTAGTTTTGTTGAGGGAGCTATCCCTCACTGCATTAAAGTTTTACAGGAAGTTCCAACTAGCTGCTAATGCGCTTTATTTTGGGAAGCGAATGATTCGACGGGCGTTCTTGCTGAATATTTTGTCCTGAATACTTCTGTCGGAGATCAACCGGCGAATAATTTCAATTGTTCGAGCCCCAATACAGCTGGGGCCTCGGCCTATAATGTCATTGCAGTCACTGCCGTATATCAATTTATCTTGATTTCGTTTAATAAACTCGATGGCATGCTCCTCATCACGAATTAGTGCATTTTGTCCTGAGTTTGCTGATAAATCTCCATACATGTTTGGATAGTCGCGTAGTAAGCGATCACTAATTCCTGATGGTGTTACTTTTCCTTTTGGATACATGACTTTTTGCTGATGATTTTTGTCAATGTTACCCCACCAGGTTTGAGCATGTCCAATAAAGTTTACTTTCGGAAACTTCTCAAGGATCTTATGAAACCGTTCAATGCCTGTATTGTAATTCTCATGCTCGAAATGCATTAATACAGGCACATCATATTCCTGAGCCAATTCAGCGATACGTTCAATGTGCTTTGAGTCGCAGTCGACTCGAAATTTTTGTTCCCCAATTCCAAGTGCTCCTTTTTTTAGGTAAGTTTCTATAGTCTGGATGCATTCCGGATGATCGGAGATTTCGTTGGCAAAGTGCACATAGTTTCGTGGGTTTTTAATGACGATATTTCGTACGGACTTGTTGCCTCCGCAGATGGCTCCCAAGCCATACTTGCGACCTGCGGGGAGTAATACGGTCCATTTTACACCTAAAGCCTGTTGATGGCGGAGTAATCGCATATCATTTCGCCCACTGTAATTTGTATGCTGATGCAGATCTATGATCTCTTGCTTGTCTTTTTTTCCAAGGGCTCTGACTGATAGGGGAGAGACGGCAATTGAGGTGCCAGTGGCTGTTAAGAATGTTCGACGATTGAGCTGATTCATACTGTTGGTTTTTTGATTGCCTGTGATTTTCAGCCTAAGGTTTGTGGTTGTTCAAGTGCAATCTTTTCTGGTGGGTTGTGGAATCGTTATGAGCTAAGTATAATGTGGATGCCTTTTAAAGACTGGCATAAAATGGATAAATTACTTCTAATTGATGACGAGGATGATGTGCGCTACTCATTCAAGCGTATTTTCAGTACTCCAGATTTAGAGTTGGAGACAGCCGGTAGTGGAGAGGAAGGTATTGAGGTAATAAAGACCTTTAAGCCTGATTTGGTTCTTATGGACGTTCGTATGGGAGGTATTAGTGGACTTGAAACGCTTCGTCGTATTCGTGAGGGCGATGCCAAGTTGCCGGTGATTATGATGACCGCATTTGGTACTACGCAAACTGCAATAGAAGCGATGAAACTTGGTGCCTACGATTATTTGCTAAAGCCTTTCGATGTTCCGCAGCTAAAGGAGATCGTTGCTAACGCGCTTAAGGCATCGCGGGATATGAAAAAGGTCGTTGCTTGTGAGCCTCTTTTGGAATCAGAGGATTACGATCTAGGTATTGTTGGTCGTAGCCAGCCAATGCAGGAGGTCTTTAAGATGATAGGGCAACTGGCAGGTTCTGATGCTACGGCTTTAATTACTGGAGAAAGTGGGACGGGTAAGGAGCTTGTGGCTCGAGCGATCTACCAAAATAGCCAGCGAAATAGCCAGCCGTATCTACCTATTAACTGTGCCGCTATCCCAGAGAACCTGCTTGAAAGTGAGTTATTTGGACATGAAAAGGGAGCTTTTACAGGGGCGACATCGCAGCGTATAGGAAAGTTTGAGCAATGTGACCAAGGTACTCTTTTTCTTGATGAAATTGGTGATATGACCCTTGCAACTCAGGCTAAGATTTTAAGAGTATTGCAAAATGGTACAATTGAGCGAGTAGGGGGTAATAAGTCGATTAATGTTGATGTGCGTATCATAGCTGCAACTAATATTAATCTAGAGGAAGCAGTTGCCAGTAATGAGTTTCGAGAGGATCTTTTTTATAGGCTCAATGTTGTGAGGGTTAACCTTCCTTCTTTACGCGATCGCCGAGAGGATATTCCACTTTTGATAGATTATTTTCTAAAGATCATTGCCGAATCAGAAGGCAGTAAAGTTAAGTCTATTCTTGAGACTGCGCAAACCGCTCTTTTAAATTATTCATGGCCGGGCAATGTTCGTGAATTAGAAAATGTAATGCGAAGAACTATCGTTATGGCTAAAGGCGATGCTATTCGTTTGGATGATTTGCCGAATAATGTTCAATCTGTCGGTCAGACAACAAATTCAGCCGGAAACAAAATATCTAGTCAGCCGTCAGCTTCGATTACGCCGACAGCTTCAAATGATATTAGTGTTCTTGCTGCAACTTTGTTTCAATGGGCTAAATCGCAGCCTGATTTGGCTGTTTTACCTGCAGTTGAGCGGGAGTTGGTTGCGCATGCTTTAAGGGAAACCAACGGGAATCAGGTGCAGGCATCCAAGCTTCTTGGGATTACCCGTGCAACACTTAGAAATCGCATTGATAAATTTGGAATCAAACAAGCGGTTTCTGTCCAGTAAAGGTTTGGAGCAGATTGTAAATTATTCGGAAAAAAGATTACGTTTCTTTTGAGAATAAGTTTGTAAGTGGCTGGAGTTGGAAGGATGAACTAATTTCCAAAAATACCATGTTAACATAATCAGCATAATTAGGTTAACGGTTTGGGAGATGCCATGCCATATGCTGAATTTCAGTTTTGCATTTTGCCTTATTTCCTTTGAGTAAGGTTTATTTTCGATCATTGGTGGATTGCCTTCGGTTTTGATTTGGAACTGGTACCTTTGCTGATGCCAAATCTTAAGATCAGGGCTAATCCATTTCCCACCGATTAATGCCAGCAAGATCAGGGTGGCTATGTAAATGATTGGTCGTTTAGGAAAGGGGCCTTGCTTAAAAAACCATTCAACTAAGAGGTGACCTATGGCAGCACTCCCGCAAATATAATGAAGTAAGAAAAAACGTTCCAACATTGCCTGAGCTACTAATCCGTTGTATGGCGGTGGTGTAAACTGTTTAACTTCAGGGCTAAAAAAAACCGAGCCAGCCAAGAATGAAAAGAAAACGGATCCGCCTACCCATATGGCTGCATTGAAAATACCTATGAATCGAATAAATCTTTCCACACGGCGATTTAACGAAAACAACAGTCATCTGCCAAGCGTGGTTTGTGTGCTTTTTATCAAGTGGGTGTTTTCCGTTGACCCAGAGCATTGGCAAATCTAACTTCCCTTGTGATGAAATCACGTTTCTTATTGTCGGTTTTTGCAGGGCTGATGGCATTTAGTCAGTTAGAGTTGAATGCACAGGAAGATGCATTTGAGGTTAAGAAGGACGGTGACAAATATCGTATTGAGATCGATGGGAAACTGTTTACTGAGTATATTAGCAAGGGATACAACAAGCCTGTGCTTTATCCGATTATAGGTCCGCATGGTGTGAGCATGACTCGAAATTATCCTTTTAAGAAAGTAAAAGGTGAGGCGACTGATCACGTTCATCATGCTTCACTTTGGTTTACTCATGGCGAGGTAAATGGAATCAGTTTTTGGCACAACGGAGAAAAAACTGGTAAGATTATTCCGACTGAAGTGGTTCAAGCTAAGGGTGGCCGTTTTGCTTCAATTGTGACAAAAAATAATTGGAATGGACCCGACGGAAAGACGATATGTACCGACCGAACTGCAATTAGGTTTTTTAAGACAGGCAAAGGGATTATGATATCCTATGGTGTGACTGTTTATGCATCAGAGGGGGATGTGAAATTTGGTGATACAAAAGAGGGTTCAATGGGGATTCGTACGCATCCTAACCTTAGGCTAAGCAATGGCAAGGGAGTGACTACTGCGAACGGAAAAGCGTTAAATAGTGCTGGACATAAAGATAAGCAACTATGGGGTAAACGAGCTAAGTGGGTGGACTACTGGGGTAAGATTGACGATCATACAGTTGGTGTAGCAATTTTTGATCATCCTGATAACCCTCGTCATCCTACTTGGTGGCACGCTAGGGATTATGGCTTAATAGCTGCTAATCCGTTCGGTATACATAACTTTGAGGGTAAGAAAAAAGGTGTGGGTGACATGATTATTAAGAAGGGTGAAAAAATTTCGTTCCTTTATGGCTTTCTTTTTCATGAAGGAGATGCGGAGTCTGCTGGTATTGCTGGATTCTATGATCGTTGGGTGGAGGCAGTTGCTAACATGAAGGCTCGCCGAGAGGGCAATAATTAGAACGGGCTCATTTTCTGCTTCTGATTATATTTTATTAGGGTTTCGGGCAGGTGAATAACTTGATCTGTTATTATGTGTCGGGTTGTCTTATTTTTTCTTTGAATGTCCGGTGCTTATAGTCAACTCCTTGAGGCTACTGTTGTTTATCTTGAATTACTTAAACAGAAAGGGGTTCGTTATGTGGATGTTTCCCCAGGATTGGTCAAGACTCTAGTCGAATCTGCCTCGCGAGAAGGTAGTATTATAAAAGGTAATAAACAGGTTCAATCGCAGACAGTAATTCAATCAAGTCGAGCAGATGGGCCCAGTGTTTATGATTCACCAAGACTTTCTTCAGTTGATAAGAGCTCAGCAATGGATCAATTGCGTGAAGAGATATTGTCTATAGAAAAAAGCCCTGAAATATTGGCTTCTGGAGCAAATTTGGTTTTTGGGGTGGGGGCTATTGAGGCTGATTTGATGTTTATTGGTGAGGCGCCTGGCGTGGATGAGGATCGTGAGGGAGAACCATTTGTTGGAAAGGCCGGTCAGCTATTGACAAAAATTATTCAAGCAACAGGTCTTGATCGTGATAAGGTATATATTGCCAATGTGCTAAAGTATAGGCCTGACACTCCAGGTAAGTCTTTTGGTAATCGCAAGCCGCGACCGGATGAAATAGAAAGTTGGTTTCCGTTTTTGAAACGACAGATTGAAATTATTCAACCTAAAGTGATAGTTGGGTTGGGGGCTACGGCTATAGAGGGTTTGCTTGGCCATATGCCTACTGGCATTACTCGTCTCCGTGGTAATTGGCAGTCTTATTGTAGTGTTCCGGTAATGCCTACATTTCATCCTTCGTATCTTTTACGCAATCAATCTTGGGCTGTAAAACGTCAGGTTTGGGAAGATATGATGCAGGTTATGGAGCGTCTTAATATGCCCATTAGTGACAAGCAAAGAGGATTTTTTCTTAGAAAATAGAATTCTAAATACAAACGCAGCCGGCGTCCTTATGGAGCAACCGGCTGCGAGTCAGTTCTATTTAGTTTTCCAAATCGGGCTTTAGCCCGTGATTACAAGGATAGTGTCTCCTCGTTGATTCGATTATACGAATCAATTTGCGGCGCTGATACGCCTGCCTGATCGGCATTCGCTAGATCCAGAATGCTATTCAGATCTTCACGCACCGTTACCCGACCCCATCGGGTCTGGATTACGGATTTATCACCCACCGGTTCGACCGAGATGACCGTGTCCAGATTGAAAAGCACCTTTGAATCTTCTTCGGCATAACCGTTTAGCGATGCCTGAGTTAGTTTTACGAAGTGTGCCATTTCTGTTTATTTCTTTTAGTCAGCTGTACATACAACCAACCGCAGGATAAATAATGCACAAAAAAGGGGATTTTACAACGAAATTTTTTTCTGTGATAAATTTGTGACAATCCCAATGAATAAGGGAAATTCATTAAAAACGATAATCTTAAATAATTATTGGATCGAATGATTATGGATTCCTTGGTTCGTTGGAATTTATTCCGGTAGTCTATTGAGGTGAGGTTTTTTTAAAGATGATGATATGTTGTCGTGGAAGAACAGAAATTGTTTCGACCCACTCTAGAGGGTGCGGAGTGGCTTCTTTGAGTACCTGCAACTGGGACATTTTGTGTAATAATTTGATCGGTACTTTAGGGTCCTCCATTCGATATTCGACAAAGGCGATTCTTCCGCCTGTCTTCAGGGCTTTGCAGATATTCTGCATCATTTCATATGGATGTGAAAACTCGTGGTAGACATCTACCATTAATGCTAGATCGATTGTATTGGCAGGAAGATTAGGATTAGAAATTGTTCCAAGGACTCCTTCTACATTTTTTATTCCTGCATTTTTCAAGTTACGCGTGAGTAGATCAAGCATCTCCTGCTGAATGTCTACTCCGTAAACAGTTCCTTTCGGGCCAACTACTCGGGATATTCGCCGAGCAAAATAACCTGTGCCAACTCCGATGTCGGCCACGTTGTCTCCGGGTTTTATTTTCAGTGCCTTGATGAGGGTTTGTGGTCGCTCTTCGACTTCACGTGAAGAGCGTTCAAGCCAGCCCGCACCAAGATGGCCCATGACATGTGCTATCTCACGTCCCATGTAGAACTTGCCGATTCCGTCTCGACTGTGTTGTAGGCGGTAGGTGTAACGCGAATTATTAGTATCAACACGAATACCTTTAGTTTTTGTCCTTGTTGCTTGGCCATGTACTGTTGCGTTTTGGCCAAGAGTAATGAGTATTACTGTCAATGTTAGGAGTAAAAACTTGTGGCTCATAGACGTCAAACTACCTCTGGTTAGGCATGAATACAAGATGCAGCGCTTGGCTCGTTAAAGTTTGATTGGTACTCTGTTCCCTCATGTCACTAGCAAAAAGACTATTACATACCCGGTATCGCGTTAATGATCTGGAGAAAACCGTTGATTTTTACAAGAAAGTATTGGGACTGGAAGAGGTGCGTCGACACAAATCGCCACGAGGTTCCGAGTTGGTTTTTTTAAAGGCACCGGAGAGTGAGGAAACTATTGAGATTTGTCATTTTCCAAACAGTGGTCCGGTGGAGGTGCAGGAGGACTTGACCCACTTGGCCTTTGAGGTAGATAGCCTTGAAGAATTTGGAAAGCACCTAGATTCACTTGGTATTGGGTACTCTGACGGACCTACTATGAAGGAAGCAGGGGGTGGTTTTGCCTTTGTTGATGCTCCAGAAGGATATGAAATTGAACTGATTGAAATCTCCAAGTAATTATCAGATTAAAGAAAGGAGATGAATGCGATCAAGGTCACGCTGTCAGCTTACAGCCAAGCTCACAAGTTCATCTGGAAGGAGGGTATAATCAAATTAATAAAGGTACCTTTACTTCTGACCTTGGTCTATTTTCCATTTATGTTTCTGGTCGGTTATTTTTTATCAGGTTTTGTTGTGAGTTTTTTTCAAGGGTTGCTTGGAGCTCTTATTTCTGATGAAGGCATACTGAAATCTTCTCTGGAAGTTGTTGTGTTTATTCTAATTTCTATTTTGGGTTTTCTTGCATATCGAAGTGTTGTTCTCTTTTTTTACTTATTTTCGATCGATAAAATCACTGATAGGCTTGAAGTTGCTATCGTTGGAAAAAAGATTGAATGTGAACGAACGACTAAAGAATTAATTAAGCGGATGATTGTGATGGCTCTAATAACCTTAGTAGGCACGGTTATGTTGTTGTTGTTTGAGTTGTTCGCTAATTTCATTCCATTGGTTGGAGGATTGTTAGCGCTCGTATTCATTATTCCGTGTGAGATTTATTTGACCGGAATCGGTTTCGTTGATCCATATCTTGATCGAGTTGGGCTGAGCGGTATGCAGAGTTTTCATGTAATGCGAAAACATTTTTTTACCATTACGGTATTTTCTCTGATAGGAGGCTTAATCCTTTTGATCCCAATTGTTGGCTGGTTACTTGGTCCTACCTATTCTTTGGTTGCAGGTATCATAATTGCCCTTGGAATTGATAGAAAAAATCAAGTTGGTTCCCAATCACTGGATTCCAAGTAATTTTTGTTATTACTCAGTCTTAACACAATACTTGACTAAATAGGTCGAGATTCTAGTTTTCGTGCAGCATGAAATTATCCCAGAGAGGCGAGTATGCGATACAGGCGCTCCTAGTTTTGGGTATGTATCATGGGCCTGAAGTTATTCGTATAAAGGATATTGCAAAGCGGCAAAATATTCCTAGGCGTTTTCTTGAGCAGATATTAAATGATCTGAAATCGGGAGGTTTTGTTCAAAGTCGTCGAGGTGTAGCTGGGGGGTATAGATTGCAGCGTTCACCGAAAGAAATTTCGTTATCGGAGATTATTCGGCATATCGAAGGACCGCTTGAATCGAGTGATGATTCCTTGAGTTTGGGTGAAGGGAAACCGAATCTTCATTCTGATAAGGCTGCTAAATGTGCAATAAATTGTGTTATGCAAGAAGTACAATCAGCCATAGTTGGAGTGCTTGAAGAGGTGTCCCTTTCTGATTTATGCGGAAAGGTTCGTGACCTTGAGGGGGCAACGGGAAATTCGCCGGACTATATTATATAATCCTCAGATTCCCATTTTGAGTTTCACTTCTTTAAACTTTTTTATGGCGAACTCCAAATCCTGTTGAGTATGTTCTGCGGAGATTTGTGTGCGGATGCGCGCCTTGTCCTTGGGTACAACAGGATAGGAAAACCCAATTACATAAATTCCTTCATCAAGCATGGCTTCAGCGAAGCGATTGGTTAGTGCTGCGTCGCCTAGCATGATTGGCGTGATTGGATGTGTGCCCTCGAGAATTTTAAAGCCACAGTTGGCAATTTGCTTTCGGAAAAATCTCGTATTTGAATCAAGACGGTCACGTAGTTCAGTTGATTTTGTAAGTAAATCTATCGCCTTGATGGAGGCAGCCACGATATTTGGTGCAACTGTATTGGAAAATAAGTATGGACGCGATCGTTGACGAAGGGTTTCGATGATTTCAGCGCGACCACTAGTGTATCCGCCACTGGCGCCTCCTAGGGCTTTCCCAAGTGTGCCCGTTAGAATGTCGATTCGTTGCATTACACCATGGTATTCGTGCGTACCCCGGCCAAGTTTTCCCATAAATCCGACTGCGTGAGAGTCGTCGACCATAACCAACGCGCCATGCTCGTCGGCAAGGTCGCAGATTTCAGGTAGGCTTGCTAAATAACCATCCATCGAGAAGACACCGTCAGTGGCGATAAGAATGCGTCGAGAGCCTTTGGCCATTTCGAGTTGTTTTGCCAAGTCGTTCATATCGCGGTTTTTAAATCGGAATCGCTTTGCCTTGCATAAGCGCATCCCATCGATAATTGAAGCGTGATTCAGCTCATCAGAAATAATTGCGTCTTCTGGCCCGAGGAGACTTTCGAACAAGCCGCCATTTGCGTCAAAACAGGATGAGTAAAGAATCGTATCTTCAGTGCCTAGAAACTCGGTAAGTTTTTCTTCGAGTTGTTTATGAATTCTCTGAGTGCCGCAAATGAACCGTACACTTGCAAGGCCGTACCCCCATTCATCAAGTGCATTGTGTGCTGCTGCAATTACTTCCGGATGGCTTGCTAGCCCCAGATAGTTATTTGCACACATGTTGAGTACTGGTGTGTCGCGGCCCACGCCTATACGGATGGATTGTGGTGTATCGATCAAGTGTTCGACCTTGTAAAGGCCCGCCGAACGGATCTCTTCCAATTCGACTTTTAGTTGTTGTTTAATTTTTCCGTACATCGGTGCTTACCAATTTAAAATCACCTTGCCACTCTTGCCGCTCATAGCAGTTTCAAATCCTTTCTTATAATCTTCAAAATCAAACCGATGTGTTATTACAGGCTTGATATCTAGTCCTCCTTCAAGCATGACCGTCATCTTGTACCAAGTTTCGTACATTTCACGCCCATAGATACCCTTGATAGTTAACATATTGAATACAACAGTATTCCAATCTATGGCCATGTCGTGCTTTGGAATTCCGAGCATGGCGATTTTCCCTCCATGACACATGTTTGAGAGCATGTCGTTGAATGCATCAGGGTTGCCGCTCATTTCAAGTCCGACATCAAATCCTTCTTCCATGCCAAGTTCCATTTGAACATCGTCAAGCTTCTCTTGTGAGACGTTGACTGCACGCGTAACACCCATTTTTTTCGCTAAATCAAGTCGGTACTGGTTCACATCTGTGATTACTACATGTCTGGCGCCAGCATGTCGTACGATAGCAGCCGACATGATACCGATTGGGCCCGCGCCGGTTATGATTACATCTTCGCCTAATACCGGGAAACTTAATGCAGAGTGAGTTGCGTTTCCAAAGGGATCGAAAATTGATGCCACGTCGCGGTTTATATCTGGTTTATGTACCCATACGTTGGTTTGAGGTAAGGCAATATATTCTGCAAAAGCGCCTGACCGGGTGACTCCAATACCAGCTGTGTCGTTACATAAATGCCTGCGACCGGCCATGCAATTGCGGCAGTGACCGCAAACCACGTGGCCTTCTCCACTGACAATTTCTCCAATATGAAAATCCCGGACATTTTCGCCAACTTCTATAATCTCACCGACAAATTCATGACCGACAACCATTGGAGTTGGAACAGTTTTTCTAGCCCAGTCATCCCATCCATAAATATGAAGATCGGTTCCACAAATGCCCGTACGATCAATCTTGATGAGAACATCTCGCGGCCCAACTCTGGGTCTTGGCACGTCTTCCAGCCAAAGCCCTTTTCCTGATTGTTTTTTGATGAGAGCCTTCATCTGTTATTCAAAAGTATACCCAGTTAATGAACCCGTAGATCATGTGATTAAAGCTTAAAGTTTAATGTGGCCTTGACTTGTTTCAATTAAACAATACCAATTGCCTTAAATTAATCATGAAAACAACGCGTCGTCATTTCATCGGATCAGTTTCATTTACAGCAGCAATTACGCCTAACTTTATTTCTTCACAGATTTGGGCTGCCAATCCAAACGATAAAATTAACCTTGGTTTTATTGGTTTTGGTCGTATGAACCAGAGTCATTTGAATTTTTTTCTTAATCAATCTGACTGTCGTGTGGTTGGTGTCGCCGAGGTTGCCAAGGTTCGATTGGACGAAGCTATAAAGCGTGTAGCTAGTAAATACGGGAAAAATCATGGTTGTAAGGCATACAACGATTTTCGTGAGATTATTTCCGACAAGTCTGTAGAT
>MDTE01173765.1_pt1 | contig 31613 bp, 30 predicted proteins | sample 811231 | NCBI WGS metagenome assembly MDTE01 (sample SAMN05326651, study PRJNA326480) | marine metagenome | isolation source: seawater | place: Indian Ocean: Red Sea | collected 2010 | reverse complement strand
ATACCGTCTCTTCGCTTTTCGACAGTAAGTGGCTTCCTTGTTCCATCTTTTTGGGAGAATATTTTCGCTACTTCGGTTTGTTTTGTGTATCTTTTGTTGATTTCTACAGTCACTCTGTTTGGGGCAAGATCTTCCATCGATATGAGTACACGTTCGGTACCGTTAATGATGAAATAACCACCGGGGTCGAGTGGATCTTCACCCTGCTGAATCAAGCGGGACCGAAGGAGTTTCCGATCTTCATCGCTGGTGTTGGGGTGAAGAACACGACCTTGTTCGATATGCTGTGGGTGTAAATTACATCGAGCTGAACGAACCATAATCGGCATATTTCCTATGGGCACTCCTTTTTCAGGCGCCCCAGGTACACCATTTCTCCAAATTGTGAAATCAAGAGTTACTGGCGTCATATATGTTAATTTTCTTAGGCGACACTCCATTGGAGTTGAAGGATGTTCGCTTCCGTTGGCTTCTCTAATAGTGGGGTCACCTAGCTGTATGTTCTTAATTCGAATGACAACATCTTGGTCGATAACGTCGAGTTTGATAATACCACCATGAGCTGGGTCAATTTCCTCATCGGTTCCAACTCTGATATCTCGTACTATTTTTTCCATTCTAGATTGCGTCGAATCTCCAGACGGTATGCAATCATTATAAGATGCAAGTTGGTGATTAACTAAACTTCTTTCTTTGAAATATGCTCTGATAATTTCTTTCATGATATCACCTCTTAACTTCCCTCGACAATAAGTCTGTATGCATATGTCTTACCAGAAGATGGCGATTTTCTGATGACCTTTACAACTCTATCAGTTAACCAACCTGCCGGTAATGGAACATGATCTGGATCTTCGGCCGCTTTTTTGGCGTCTTCTAATTCTCTCATTTCCTTAATGGTCTGAACAACAGGATCCGTGATGAGAATTTTTGGAAGAAGTTCCTTGGCAAGGCGGGTTTCGCCGGTTTCTGCATCCATTTGAATTAGACCCCAAGGTGCCAATTCTTCTTCTTCCATTTCAACAGGAAGAATCTCTTGATGTGGCACCAGATGGTGATTAAGTACGTTAAATTTGAATTTGGAATTCATGCTGTCATCATCATCATCAACGGCGGTTTTGCTGATGGTAACTTTTTTCGAGCGGCGCTTTTTTCTTCTCGCTCCAATTTCTCCAAGTACGTTCATTGTTAGTTGAAAAGCATCGTCTTCTTTTGAAATACCCAAAGCAATGGCGACCTCATCCGAGGTCATGGCTTTGATATCGTTCATGTTTCTGTCCGTGGCCAATTTATGAGCCAATGTTTCCTCGACGCCCAACTCCATGAGGCGCTTTTTTGTAGCAGATTTGACAACCATTTTTTCACGCCCTCAAACCCAGAAAAACGAAGGCCTGAGGCTTTGTCAGGCGGGCCTGACGGGGTTCGAACCCGCGACCAACGGGTTAAAAGCCCGTTGCTCTACCTGACTGAGCTACAGGCCCAACGTCTTAACTTGGGCTTTTCGGCCGACTTTCATGGACTACATAAACACTTTGACGAAGACTTTCCATAGTTCTTCTCTGTAAGGCCAATCATTCTCCGTGGAGAAACAAGGTTGGAACGAATTTGTATTTCGATGAAATCGATACAATCAAGGAAATTGAATTGCTAAATCGTGAAAGCAAATCAATTGTTTGGGGTGTTCATCAGCAACATCATTTCATCATACCACCGACTGTCTATCCACCCCGTGAAGACACCACTCTCCTTGCAAATGAAATCATGAAATTAGGACCTGGAAAAGGAAGGAAAGCACTTGAGATAGGAAGTGGTAGTGGAGCACTTAGCCTTGTCATGTCCCAATTGGGATGGAAAGTAGAGGCATGTGATATTAATCCATATGCAGTGATGTCAACTAATTATAATTTGAAAAATGCTGGATTCGAAATTGTCTGTCGAGAAGGTGGACCTGGGCCAGATGGCATTCAATGGGCTGCAAATGCTCCATATGACCTGATTGTTTGGAATACGCCTTACCTCTCCAGCGAAGACAACGCAGATCACTTAGGACCTCTGGAAGAGGCCGCATTATCTGCGAATAGAGACATCAATCTAATGGAAATACTGATTCAGCAGATTAACAAGCATCACCTTCTATCCAGAAATGGGCTTTTGCTGATGCTGCATCAACAGAACCCCACTCTTTTTGACATTGCTAGCCTCAATAAGATGGCATCCAGAAAATGTTCACACAAAGTATTCGAGGATGGTGAAGAAATCCAAGTTACATGTTTTTGGTACCCATGGCACAACAGTCCAGTTAAACATGTAGAAAGCGTAGGTTCAACAAATCAAGCACTTCTAGAAACCCAAGAAAGATTTGGATCTCACATGACAGCAAAGACTCAAACCATGGGCCGAGGGAGATATCAACGCACTTGGCTAAGCCCATCCGGTTCGTATTCTGGCTCGTGGATTCTCCATCCTGAATTGTCAATTAGTCCGGGACTAACCCAAATATTCGCAGGAATGTGTGTGATACGCTGCCTAGAGTCCTTTGAAGTCAATGATTTGCATCAAAAATGGCCCAATGATATATATTCAGATGAAGGGAAAATAGGAGGCATCCTGGTTGAATCCCAAAGTATAGGCAATCACATGAAAATTGTACTCGGCATTGGAGTCAATCTTTCGAGTCACATGTCATTGAATGAAAAAGGCTACCCGCATGTGAGAGGCGATAAAACGGTTGAATTTCATCAATTTGATGACAGGATACATGCTTATTTAGCGAGCATTTTTGAGTGCCGAAAAGAATTGCCCAAACCTGATTTCAAATTTCTTACTGAAGAGGCTTTTCAGTTAATCTGTGCCTTTGGGAATCCAATCTATAGAAATTTGGAATGGCAGATTACAAACCTTACTCAAGATGGATTCCTTGAGTTATTGAATGAAAATGAATCTCTGATTGTAAAAGAAGGCGAAACTCTTGATTGGTCTAGGAAATAATCTCAGCTTCAAGTACATCGTCATTTTTTGCTTTCCTTGATTTCAAGAGAAACCCATACCCCAATAATAAGCCCCCAAGGGGATAAAGAAGCCAATCGAGGAAAAATGCTCTACTCACTGAAGTCTCGGCCTCTCCCTCATCATCAAACTTAATTTCGAAAGTATAGGTACCTCCTTCTCCCGCCTTATACACAATAGTGTTTTCAACTGGTTCTGGAACATTCATCGAGGTCTCATCCATGGTGATGACAAGTTCGGTAAAGTTCCCTTTCCACTCCAGTTTAAATTCATCACCCCCAAAGAGATTATACTCTAATGTAACAGATGGTGATTTGCAAGACCCAGAGAGGTTGTCTGGAGCATAGGTCCATTCTCCATCTTGATCTTCACATATTTCAGCCGTGGTTCCAAACGAGATTGGTTCTTGCCATCCGTGAACGAAAAACGCAGCAGTGAGGATTGATGCTCCCACAAGAATCAGTACGTCAGTTGAGCGAACTGGAGGTGCCTCTCCTGAACCGCCCATGGCCAAGCCAATCGGTTGGAAAACATCAAACCAACGGTTCACTTTTTGGGTTTTTTGGAGTCTTTTTCTAATCCGATTCGTTCTCTCACCAATCGTATTTTCCCGCTTGATGTCAGTGTTTTATGACCTAAACCATTGATGTTTTTGAGAAGTTCCTCATAATTTGAAAGCGTAACCGAAAGAATAGCCCGATCCTTTTGAAATTGAATGAGTTTGGCACCAAGAGATGATAAATCTCGCCTCAGGCTTTTTTCTGTCGAACCTTCAATACATTGAAATCCAACCCAACGACGCTTTTCCCTCAAAGCCTTCGTGAGTTTTTTTGGCATACCCATACCAACCAAGACATGTTTAAACAATTTTTGAATTGTATGTTACTTCGGCAGACATATGTGACAGAACATGAGATGCTTCTACAAGTTGATGAAGCGCGAAGGTTTTCAACTTCATCCTATTACCGCAATTCAAGGGAAGGAGCTTATACAACATGAACAAGGTTGTTGACCAAGTTATCGAACAAAGTCTCAAAGAGCAACCTCTTTCGATAAAATCGCTTGTACAAAACTTACTTGCACGAAAAACGCTCCCTCACCTTGCTTTTGTCATTCTGGCATGCACAGGACTCCACGCTATTGTGAGAAATGGACAACATACCATCGGAGGCGCTGGCTTTATGTCTTTAGGAATAGGCTATTTTCTCACTGCGATGATGAGTAGAAACGAGACAGTTTCACGATGGATTAAACTTCCAGATATGACTCAAGCCAAAAGACGCAGTATTATTTCATTCCTTAAGAGTTTCAAAATTTGCATATTCCCCGTTAGTCTTTCTGGTATGGTTTTTCTGATATTTTACATCCCAATGGCTCCATGGTTAGAACAAATTTCAATGGCATTAGGTCTATTGTTCATATTGTGGTCCGTCGGACAAGGCCGATCGTTCAAGGTAGCCGTTGAACAATGGCTCAAAGGGAAAATGAAACCAGGGAGTTTACACAATGGGAACCCCCGCAACAGTGCAATCTTCCAGTTAATCATTATTCAGACAATTTCTTTCATTGGTGTTTGGATTGCGATTATTGCTTCAGAACTTTCGGAAATATCACTGATTGACGTGATTACCAAAGGCGGTGTGTTTATCTTAGCATCACTTTGTAGTCAATTGATCGTACTGAGATGGACACGTGATGTAAGATTACTCGTAAGCAAGGAAAAAGGCTTAGCTTCTTTCTCTTTTCGATGGATGATTTTCTCCCAGTTATTTATCAATTGGCACCTTCTCTCGATTTACAGAAGATGGTGGCTAGACCCGAGCGATTTTGCAACCCTGTTAGAGGAATCAATTCTAATGGCTGTCACTGTTGTTTTGGCGATTTGGGCACTTACATCCAAATCAACCAAGTCAGGTACAGGAATAGTAGGAGAGCATAATGCTTTACCTCTTGGTATCGCTTTTGGATATTCTTATGCTGGTTCAGTATCCATGTTAACAGTGACATTTGAAGACATAAGAGGCGTCATGATGCTCGGGCACGCACTCACACTACTCACAGTTCTCATCATCATCAAGTCGACCATAAAATCAACCATCAACAGTTATGACGATACCCATGAAGAAGATATCCAAAAACAAGTCTCGGAAAACAAATCAGACGAGTCTACAGAAGTTTCTTCCAAAAATGAAAAACATGAAAATGAAATTCAAGAGAAAGAAAATGACGAAGATTCTACAGAATCCAAAGAATTAGATTCATCTTCTGATGACATTGGTGACAATGTTAACTGGGATTCACCTAAGGAAAACATCGAAGCAGATTGGGAGAATGAAGACTGATTTAATCGGTTTCTTTCCCGCTTACCACTGCAACAACACGAAGTGTGGTATGCAAGTCTTCTGAGATCCTTGCTCCAAGAATAACTTGTGCATTTTGGTCCAATCGGGAAGTGAAAATATCTGCAACTTGACTCACTTGGCTGACCGTCATACCCAGTCCACCTTCAATTTGCAGGAGACATCCCGTCGCACCGAAGATATCAATTTCAGCAAGTGGAGCTCTCATTGCATTTTCAAAGAGAAGATCTGGTTCATTTGCATCTCCTTGGGCTACGAGTAGGGTAGATTTACCATCTTTACTCACAATGGCTTTGAGGTCCATCATATCCAAATTTATGAGTCCCATCTTCATGAGAGTCCTCACCAAACCTTCGACAAACTCCTCAACCCACAGAGCACCCATGGTCCAATCCGAACCACGCTCACGCGCCTGCCAAGCAAGACGATCCAGAGATAAACGGACGCAGATATCACTCATTCTTTCAAGTTCAATTAATCCTTCATTTGCAATTTCCCTTCTGGCTTTTTGCGATTCAAAAGGTTCTGCAGCCAAGGTAATGACAACAGAACCTGAACGTTTGGCTTGTCGGGCGAATTCCATCCCTGCACCTGTACCAGTCCCTCCACCAAGGCCGAGTAAAAGTATGACCAACTCAACTTCTTTGAGAAGCATCATCGAGGCTTTTGACAAATTTCTCATGCGCTGCTCACCCAAAGGTGGTAAACCGGCACATCCGTTTGCGTTAGACTCTGCGCCTAATTTAATCACATGTGCTTGCTTTGATAACTCAAAACTTGATTCATCAGCATCGATTAAAACAAGATCCACATCTGCATTCACGCGAAGATGTGCCTTGCTCGCCCAAGAACAACCAAGTCCACCGACGCCGGCAATCAGGATTTGGGCGCCCTCCATGAACACCCTTGGGGAATACGGTTCATCAATCAATCGCGACCAATGTACCGTTGGTAACGGCGTCGAGCATCCCTAGCCCAAGAGTTGTCCGGTTCAAGTTCAAGCACCTTGTTGTAAAGTTCCACGGCTTTGGAAAAGTCAGAAAAATGGCGACCCATGAGATGAGCGAGATTATTCAAAGCCGGTATGCAATCGGGTTCTTCCGAAAGCATGTTGTTGAGTATATCTTCTGCCGTCCCCAAGTCAGCGCGTAACATTGCATCTTCTGCTTTTTCTAAATCTTCAAGTTGCTGTGAAGAGAGGTTGTAAATATTGTCAAAAGATGGTCCAGTCACGCATATTCCAACAGGTAGAGGAATATGGAAGTTTTGCTTGCTTATAAGGGCAGAATTTAAATTGTAAAAAAGGACACTGAGGACAAAAAGTTACCATCATCAAGCAACGTTCATAAGACACCTACAGGTGGGTTCCTTTGCCGGTGCTAAGATGCTTGCCAAAGGTCTCAAATTTCGTAACATCATTGCCTTGGCTCTCATGGCAATGCTGCTCCTACCTTCGGTAGGAAAAGCCTACCCATCGGGTATTGCTGGACCTTACGACGTAAACGGAGACGGGAGCATCGACGCTGAGAACGATTTGCTAGATGTTGCAAAAGAAGGATGTACGTGCCACAACGCAGTACCAACAAACTCTGTACAAATCATTCTTGATGATGTTCCTTATTCATGGGTACCCGGTCAATCGTACACCATGGTCTTGCAACTTATTGGTGGACCAGACATCAACAGCGCAAGTAATACGGGAGGATTCTCAATGCGAGCATCTGAAGGCTCATTCACCGGAGACATGATGACTCAAAACGGAGATGATGACGAAAAAACACTCACTCACACTCAAGCAGGGGCTACAACCGATGATCGAAAATGGACCATTGTCTGGGATGCTCCCGCAGAAGGAGGAATAGGTGCCATACACTTCTGGATTACTGGAAACAGTGTTGATGGATTGAATGGAAACGGCGGAGCAGATGTGTGGAACCAGCTTATTTTCTTCCTTACTGAAAGCGATGAAGACTCTGGACTTGGTACAAGAACACTCTTTGCCGGAGATGGAAATGTAGCCCCACCAGAACCTACAGAACAAGGCGTTCCCATTCACGAGATGGGGGCGCATCTGCGAGCTCATTGGCTTGGTCTCCTCGGATTCCTCTCGGTCGTATTGGTGATTATTTTTGCAGGATTTATGCTCAGGTACGGATTCTCTTCATCCTACGAAGGCCGTAGTAACTTGTTGAGACTGAGATACAAAGTTAATCGAAGAGGTGACCAGTAATGCCCCGTGATAATGTAACTGAGTTGTTGCTCAAGGTTTCTCGAGGAGAAGTGAGCGTTGAAGATGCAAAGACAGCGCTTTCTGATGTTGAGCTAACTGAAGACCAGTTGGAAAAGGCCATCGATCACGGTGTGTTCAATACCGCAGAACCAGGAACGGTAATTTCAGCAAAACTAGCACCCTCTGGAGGTTCATATCTAGCCATCTTCTTTTTCGGATGGGGTATCTTTTGGGTATGCTATTGGTCCTTTACCATGCTGTATGGTCTATTCAACAAGTGGGACCAGCAGCAACTTTCATTTCATCTTGCTATGACTTTGACAGTATTGATTATGATGGGTGTTGTTTACATGCGATTCATCCTCCCTGACAAGGTCATCGTAAAGCATCGGGCGAACAAGTATATTCCAAAACACCAGAAAGACTGGCGAGATTACAAAATTTAAGGTGAGATTATGGATATGAAACTTAGACCTGCTCCAGTTAAATCATCAGATGGTGTTGATGTAACAGGAGAAACGGTAATGAATCGCCGCCAATTTCTTCGCTATGGATTCAACGCTGCGGCCGGTGTCCTCACTGCATCCTTGGGGACATTGGGATTTGCCTCTATTCTGATGCCGCCATCTGCTGGTAGTGAAGGAAATTTATCAGTTCTATACTGGGCAAAGGGAAGAGAAGATGATGCATGGTACGGGCCAAAACACCTCCAACCCATGCTCAAGTCTGATTTTGAGGCTGAGGCTGCAAAATCCCAGATCGGCGTAGCGGGAGCACAAGGAGTCTGGAATGGAGTCCCTGTCAACGTCACTTATGTCCCCCACAGCAAAAACGCAGGCAAGCCACTGGTCAACAACGTCCCTCGATTCCAAATGACTGAGGGTGTCGATGTAACCGGTAAGATTGTCGGTCATTTTGAAGATCTCTCAGACGCAGACCCAACTATCTTCCCAAGTGATGATATTGTAATGGTTTTCAGCCGTTGCACCCACCTTTGCTGTATTCCAGGCTGGCAATTAGTAGCTAACGACTACACCGAAGATACTTGGACACCGGGAACCGGTGACGACAAAGGTAGCAAATTGTTCTGTATTTGTCACTCCAGTCGATTTAATCCAACCGTGCTCGAAATGAATTCCAATACAAATAGATCCAACGGACAGAAGTTCAACTATGCTGGTATCGCCAGGTCAGGCGGACCAGCACCCATGGGTCTCCCACTCATTCCAGTTTCAGTCACTGACGATGTGATTGAAGGCATGACTACCTACCTAGATTGGTTAACATATTGTGATTGAGGCGATAAGATGAGTACATTTTTCTGGGTTCTTTGGTTTTTCATAGCCTTCATCATAGTTCTTATTGCACTAACACTGAGAAAAGAAAACGAGGAAATGCCTCGGCGAGAAATCCTCAGAGCGGTGGAAAGTTCCGGTAAAATGGGTGCTGCAGAACGAACGTTTCTCTGGGTGTTCTCATTCCTTGATACTCGTTTCAGACTTCAGGATTACTGGAACATGAGCAAAGGCGCTTACTACAATATGCATCGACAGATGCCACTCACACATGCTGAAAAGTATAAATTGAGAATCATTTGGTATTGGTACCCACTTTATTGTCTAGGAGGCATCTCCTTCTTGGCCTTCATCATATTGGTAATTACTGGAACCGTACTTGGTATCTATTACGTTCCTGGCGGAGAGGGTAGCGATCCTACGCCCGCATATGCCAGCATGCAATTTATCATGACAGAGTTACCATTCGGATACATCATCAGATCCGTTCACCACTGGACTACGCACTTTATGGTAGCGGCAGTATTTCTTCATATGTGCCGTGTGTACTTCACCGGTGCTTACCGCAACCCAAGAGAACTTAACTGGCTCATCGGTGTTGCCTTGATGGCACTTACCATCGCCTTTGGCTACTCAGGATATTTGCTTCCTTGGGATTCACTGGCGTTTGGAGCTGCGACCATTGGCATCAACATGGCCCTTTCAACACCTCTGATTGGGAAACAAATCGCTACACTCATGTTCGGCGGTTCCTCATTGAGTGGAGCGACTGTGACGAGAATGTACTTCGTGCACGTATTTATCCTACCTGTTGTGGTCACTTCATTGATTATCATTCACTTATTTATTGTATGGGTACAAGGCATTGCGGAGCCACATTGAAGGAGAGAATATCATGGGATTAATGGAAAATCTTGGTCGCGTCGCAGACACCTACATGGAAGAGAAGCAGCGTTTGCTCTCTGCTGAAAAAGAACGTGTTAGGGAAAGAATGGGTCACGGCTTTTGGCCTCACGAGGTACTTAGAGATTCAATTATTTTCGCTTCGATTATGGCGACCTTGCTTTTCTATGCGTGGCTCATTCCACCACCTCTACATAGCGCCGCAGACCCATTTGCACAAGCAGGTTTCGTATTCCCCGATTGGTATGTTTTGTTTAGTTATGGATACCTAAGATGGGGAGAATATCTCCCACAATTTAACGTTCCACTCGGACCTGTAGGCGAATTCTTCGGCCAACCTGTATTCCCATGGAACGCTGCATGGTGGGGAGCTGCCCTTACTGGCATCCCAGTCATGATTTTGGCCCTACCTCCGTTCCTTGGTGGGCGAGAAAAGCGACCTGTGGAAGATCCTTGGTTTGCATCGGCAGGAGCCATCTATTTGGCTCACGTTTGGTTTATTTCTGTATTCAGTATCAACATCTTCTTAGAATTATACGGTAAAAATAGAGCGGATTACTGCAAATTGGACAGTCATGGAGACCTCGTGTGCGGAGTTCGTGAACCATGGGTTGCAGATTTGTTCAATAGTATTCCATGGGTCCTTACAGGTATTCTGGTGTGGATTGTATTATACTTCGGAGCGAGATGGATTTTTGTCAATGCTTGGGGAGCAAGATTTACGCCATCACACGGCAAGAAACTCATCGTTGGAGCATTCGCTTTAGCAACCGCATTCACCGTCGTAACCTATCCTGTTTACGATAATGGATTCTGGGGAGCTAAAGGACTCAACACCATCGCCGATTATGAAGCTCTTGAAGAAATGCGAACCCAACCAATAGATGTTCATGTACACGAGGAAAATGAATTTACTATGCAGTTTGGATATGATGATCTTATGGTACCAACGATGGCTTGGCTCGATTGGGAAGATTATCAACCAACTCGGACTCACATCATCGACTTTTTGGATGTTAATGGCCATCAAGATAGCCAATCTGGAACCAATGCTGTTTCTTTCTCTGGAGATTATAGTGGTGAAGATAAGATCAGTGAAACCGGTACTTTTACCATCACTAATGAGCATTGGCCGTCTGAACTCAAAACAGTACCCGTCGACGCTGCCTGTGAATACCGCGTTGATTCATCATTCAGAAAAATCGGAGATGTACTCACACTCTCATACATCTCAAGCACGATGACCATCGCTAAATCTAACGGCGAGGTTGTCACAACCATTCATGACTGTGAAGGGTTAACAGGGGTCGAGTTTGAAGCAGGAACCTACACATATGATTTCTTGGTAGAATCATCAGGGGCACTTGCGGCAAACAGTTCCATCGAAGTTGAAACAACAATGGATATCAAGGCTTACCAACCACTTCTCACCTATCTCGACAGCGCTCCAGCTGCACTCGCAGGTCACAGCGTGAATCTGAGTAGTTCTTCTGAACTCGCTGAAGCAGCGGGCGCATTTAGTGTCGTGGAAAATCCAGGATATCACGTAAATCCGATGGCATTGGATGCAAAACTGATCTATGCCATGTTCATTCCATGTATCACTTTCGGAGCACTCGTATTTGTCCTACTAAGGTCAATGGCGCGAGGATACGAATTTGAAATGAACAAATGCTATGGATGCGATTTGTGCGATGATGCCTGTCCAGTGCGTCTTTTCAACGGAGGAGACAAACTTAACATCATCTACAACTCATGGAATAACGAAGATGATGGCGTTCCAATGTATTCATGTCTTACCTGCACAGCGTGTACCAACGCCTGCCCTCAACTTGTGGACTATGATTCATATGTAGACATTCGACGAAGTCTCATCGTTGGTGCTCCGCAAGCCGAAATCCCACACACGGCTCTACAAGCAGTCCTTGCTGCCGAGGCTGAAGCAGAAGCTGATGAGCAGTTCTTGAGTGTTGAAGAACTAGAAATTGATTCAAACGTAGGATATTATCCAGGATGCGTTGATTACCTCGACCAAGAAATGGTTTTCAGCCACTTGAATGAAGGTTCGATGAACCTCGGTGACACCACGAACGCTGCCTTCACATTGTTTGAAGAGATGAATCAAGAAGTCACCTACCTAGGCCGTGACTTCCTCAAGTGCTGTGGACACGACCAAAAGTGGCAAGGTCTAACCGAAGTCTTTGAAAAATTGAAATCATATAACCAAAAGAAATTGGAAGCATCCGGAATCGATACTTTGGTCTCAAGTTGTGCCGAATGTTTCCGAACCTTCGCTCGAGATTACGAATTAGATGGTATCAAAGTCATGCATACAACCGAATATCTAACTGAGAACGGATTCAAGCCCGATCTCAAAGCAGACCACGAAGTTACGGTAACTTACCATGACCCATGCAGGCTTGGAAGACAAATGGGCATTTACGATGAGCCAAGAGATCTACTTGGAGATGTCGAGGGAGTTAAACTCGTGGAAATGGAACACCATGGTGAAGATGCAATGTGTTGTGGAGTATCGAGTATGATGTCTTGCAACGAAAATGCTCGCTCTCTAAGAGTCGCTAGAATGGAAGAAATAAGAGATACTGGAGCAGATATGATGATTACATCCTGTCCAAAGTGTGTCTCACACTTTGAATGTCTCAAGTTTGAGGGTGATGAAAAATACGATATCGAGATTTTAGATGTCGTAAGTTTCCTTGCAAAGCAGGTTGAAGCAAGCAAATCCAAGGCAAAAGACGTAATTTCTACTTCGGTTCAATCAGAAGAAGTTTCGGCTTGATCATCTTCTTCCATACCTTTAATCTCATAGTTTGAAGGAAATAAGGCAATTAAAGTCCCACCAACTAAGCAAGCAAGGCCCCAGCCAAATGATTGACTTACAAACATAAGTTCTAAGGAAATAGCCACGAGTAAAAGTCCACCTATATTGGACACCCAAACCAGTGTTTTGAAGGTTGAAAGGGAAACTCCTGTAGTTTTGCCCGTCCGTTTTGGACCAAATTCTCCACCAAATCTCAACGCTTGCTTTTCTTCGTCATCCATTCATATCACCTATCAATCATTTCTATCGCATCTGTCGGACAAGCCAATACACATAATCTGCAACCAGTACAAGCATCCCGGATGATTTTTGCCTTCCTATTTGAGGGAACTTGCATAAGCGGAGAGGCTACATCTTTGAAATAGAGCTCAATGGCTTCATCATCACACACGATCGTACACTGATCGCAGCCAATACACAAGGACTCAGTAACCCAAGCGACTGTCCCGTCACCACCTTTGATGCTTGCCTGTTTCTCTCCACGCTGCTTAGCTAAACTCAAAGCGATTTTTTTGGCTTCCTGTTCCCGCCTTTTGGAAAGTTCATCTGGTGAAGTCATGATGACACACCCCCATCAAGAGGTTGTTGGCTTCTGATTTGTAGTTCTCTACCCATTGCAAGCATGGACAATTCAGCAACAAGTTCATGCCAATTTCTGGCTCGTGCCGTTAAAATTTCATCTACGTCTGTTCGATTGGCGAAAACTGAACTCGGTGAATTTAGATTATCTTGGTCTGATTTTTTCTTATTCATTCTATAGAACCAAGATGCAGCCTGACCGTCCACCAAATAAACTACGGGCTCAACAGTATGATCATTGAACCTCATGGCAGTCGGTACACCTTCTTGTATCAAGAAGTTTTCAACTTTTGAACCACTTTTGGAATACATCAATTTCTTCATTTTTCTATTCGATAAATTGAGTAATTCCTTCCCTTCTGAAAGGACCAAAATACCCAACCCGTATGTTCCTCTATCATTTTTGAGGAATACAACAGGTTTACGATCGATGCCTAATTCCTCATATTTTGATTGTATTTTCCCAATGAAAGCATCAATTTCAGATGCAAGTCTGATACGACAAGAGTCTTCATCAAGACATTTATCCTCAGAAACGAACCAATCTGCCATCAAATGCCATGGATCAATATCCAACAATGAAGCCATCTGGTTTGTGTAGTATTCTAAAGCCTCAAAGTGCTCAGATTTTCGACGAAGATGCCAACCCATAGCAGGGTCCGGAGTCACATTCATCTCAGAAATCCCAGGAAGTATTCCCCCCGAAAGGTCATTATTCAGTAAAATAAGGTCTGGTTGTTTCCCATCGACGAGAAGTACATCATCAATCGATTCGGTTTTGTTCAAGACCAAAGGGCCGCTCAAGCCGTGAAGGTCGTCAAAATCTGACAATTCTGGCGACCCAACCGTACATTTGTAACCTGCTGAGATAACAAGTTCTTGAATCGCTTTTACGTTCTCTACATATGCCTGATTTCTGGAATGACTCTCAGGATAGAGATGAACCCACTGACAATCAGGATTTTGACGGCGAATGTGTTCTGAAAGTAATCTGGCCAAGTCGTCTTTTTCATCTTCATTTACATTATTGAATCCGGCAGGAAAGTGATTTGCGTCAACAACAGCCACTTTCCAATCAGCATCACGAATGTCTACACTTCCGTAAATTGGCAAAGGTATCTCAGCTCGTTTTTGTGCAAACCATGCCTCAATTTCAGGCCTTTTTTGTTCAATAATATCGTGAAGTAATGGATGATTCAATCAATCACCTCATCAAGCAAATCTACCATTGACTTTTTCTTCTTCATGCGACCTTCATCGAGAATGTGTTGAGCCACAAACAAACCGTAACCAATTGAGATTTCTGGCATACTAACCAACAATTCACCAATATCACCGGATTGTAAAGCAAATTCATTCGCTCTGGGTTTTAATTCATCAATCCAGGTATCAATGATAGTTGGAGATGTGGCTCTACCCGCTGGAAGTTTTGGTCGATGGACGATTTCTTTGGGTAAATTCGTGAGATTGGCCGCTTCACGCAATGCCTTCTTTTCAAGGCCATTTTCTGGCAATCGCAAAGACATTGGGAGATGATTTGACATCTTTCGATGAGCACTTCCCAAAAATGGAACTCTCACCTCCAAGCCATGAGCCATGGAATGTCTATCAACCAATCGCAATTGAAAGTTTGTTAATTGTCCATGCTTCATTTCAAATTCTAAAAAGTCCTTCAGACTTTTCGTATGTATGTCAGGTGTATGGCTTTCATTCCACCATTGTTCGCCTTCTAAACCATGTAATTGAACATCCATTTTACCAAGCCGATGATTAACCAGATTCCTGTGAGCATTCAAATTCGTATATCTTGGATACCCCGCATGAAGCTCATCTGCTCCTTGTCCGCACAGGCCAACAGTAACCTCTTTCGACATCAATTGAAACAATGGCTGAAAGAACATCACCGTAAAATCAAGGTCTTCTCCATGCCAAGACATGTCGGTTACCCAAGTATCTGCATCTTCTGTTTGAATAATCTCTTGGTGATGTTCCATATCAAGGGTTGAGGCTACAAGTTCTGCGGCTTTCCAATCAGGATTATCTTCATCTTCAGCGACAGTCCAACACTTTGGAATTGGTTGTGACGCTCTTTGAGCGGCCTCTTCAGCAACAGCTGATACCAAACTGCTGTCAAGTCCACCTGATAGAACGATGCCAACCGGTACATCGGACATCAAGCGTTGCTGAACACTGGTCACAAAAGTCTCCAATAATTCTTCAGGGCCTGACCATCCGGCTTGTGGAGTCAAAGAAACGTGTTCAAACATTGCAGTATCAATTAATTTGGGTTTACCAGATTCCATGGACCATATCTCAACCGTTCCCGGACGCACTTGACAAACACCCTTGAGCAAGGAGGTCCCATCAAGTGGGTACTCCCATGCCAATCGAGCCTTCAAAGCAAGTGAATCGATTTGGGGTACATGACCTTCGTGTGCTCGAAGAGCCTTGAATTCACTCGAAAATAGAAGTGTATCATTTACAATCGTTCGACAGAGTGGTTTGATACCCATTGTATCTCTTGCCAATAGTAATTGTTGGTGCTTTGAATCCCACAACGCAAAAGCAAACATGCCTTCAATTTGATTTAGCCATGAAGCATGATCTCTTGCAGAACCACCAGCAAATTTCTCGTGAAGTGATAAGATGGTCTCAGAATCTCCTGCTGTTCTGTAACGGTATGACGGTGATCTCAAATCAAGATAATTGTAAATCTCTCCATTTACGACTAGAGTAGAACCATGGTCGGATTCAATCGGTTGGTTTGAGCCCTCTAAATCTACAATCGCAAGACGTGCATGAGCGAGTCCACACTGTTCATCCAACCAAATATTTTGACCGTCTGGACCTCTGTGTTGGTGAAATTGATTCATACGGTGAAGCACATGAGCATCGGGATTACCCAACATACCTCCTATGCCGCACATGTACAAAGCCAAAATTCAATGGTTCAAAAAATTGGGTATTGAAACATCGTCACAATGAGGAGAACAAAAACGAGCATGAAAGCGAAAACATAGACACTTTGAGGTGGATCTTGACTATCGGGCTCATCACTCATGCTTCCTCACCAGTTGCGGGGTATCAAACAGTCATTTGAACATGTTGGAATCATATCCAATTTTCTAACATTAATACGGCTAAACCAGGGATAAGCAGCATCATCGCATTATCATCAATCCAATCAAGTCGAGGCTTTTCAGATAATACCACAATAACTGGTAAAATCATCACCATCAGGAGTGGAGTAGCATACCAATGATAACATAAAAGCCAAATCAAAAAAGTAGCAATGATGCCAATTGTCAAAACCTTTGTTTCTCCAATCTTAGACCTCCTTAATTCTCCCAATAATGGATCCACAAAAGTAAGACTCCAAATGAGTGGATATCCATACGCTCCATCTTCAAAAATCAAGAAGATGGTTGCCATGGCTATCGCTCCCCAACAAAGAGCACTTATCTGGGTAGATTCGTATGATCTTTGGCCAAAAAAAACAACACCAGACCTTAACCTCCAGTATTCTCCAACAATCGCAAGAAGTAGAACAATACTTACAAATTGATTGGGAGTAATGCCTATTCTTTCCCCGATTGCTTCGCCTTTAGCATAGTAGAGCCATGGAATGATGGCAAGAGATATGTGAAAAAAGCGCCTTGCGAGGTGACCTTTTAGCCCACCTATGGAATTCGATTCGTGATTCGTAATCTCAGTCATTTAATGCCCCCAAACCTTCTTCAAAACTCATCTCGCCACTGGAAATTTGTTCGATTACATGGTCAAAATTCTCTCGATGCAATAACTTATTTTCATGCCACATCAATACCCTTTCACGGATTCTTGCTCGATTTGTCTTGATGGAACTTTTGGTCGATAGGATTTCTTCTGCTAATTCTTCAATCCCTTCACCGGTTTGTGCACTTACCAACACGATATTTGGAGCATCATCTGCCAAACTTAACGAGGATTGGATTTCATGTGCAACTTTACTGGCTCCTGGCAAATCTGATTTATTTACGACGACTAAATCCGCTAATTCCAGTAAACCAGCTTTTTCAGCCTGAATAATATCTCCCCTCGAAGGACCTTCCACAACTATGATTTTGTTTGCAAGTGCCGCACACCTCATTTCAGATTGACCTGCACCAACTGTTTCGACAACAACCATATCGAAACCTTCTGAAAATAAATGACTTGCAAGATCACCAACAATCGAAGGTACTGAACCACTACTTTCACGAGTGGCAACGGATCGAAAGTAAACCTGTTTTCCTAATTCCGGTTCATCGAGCACTGTCATACGAATACGATCACCAAGAAGTGCTCCTCCCGATAATGGAGAGGTGGGATCAACTGCCAAGACTGCAATGGTTTTGGTCGTGGACCATTGGTAAATTAATCGATCAATGAGGCAGGATTTGCCAACTCCCGGAGATCCAGTAAATGCAATGATGAGACCTTCGTGGGTTTCGGGGATTCGTTGACGATTTTCTATCTCAGATAATGACTTGGCGAGCAAGCGACGATTCAAGCCTTCACAACCCCTGCCATTTCCAACCTGATTCAACACTTACTCCACTTGGCTTCTGCACTGCTTCATCAATGAATGAAAGTATTTCTTCAGTTGAAGTACCTGGCCCAAAGATTGCCCGAATGCCTGCCTCATAGAGTGCTTCTCGGTCGTCCTCTGGGATAATTCCTCCCGCAAATACGATCACATCACCCATTCCTTGTTCAATGAGAAGTTTGCAAATCTTAGGGAAAAGATGACCATGTGCCCCTGATAAAGAAGACAAACCAAGGAAAGAAGCGTCTTCGTCCATGGCGGTCATAATTATTTGTTCAGGGGTTCTTCTCAAGCCAGTGTATATGACTTCATGACCGGCATCTCTGAGGGCTCTTGCAACAACTTTAGCCCCACGGTCATGACCGTCAAGACCGGGCTTCGCAATCACAATTCTTTGCCTCCCAGCCATGAACATTGGAATGCGTATTCCCCTATTAGCACTCTCCTGAAATTAATCAGAAACTATAGAATGATTAGGCAATTGAGGCGAATCCGAGATCAGGGCAATAAATGCACCAGTGAAACCCGCTGCCACAAAAGTACCGAAAGTCCCATGCACAGACCAACCAAGCGGTCGAAGAATAATTTCACTGTTCTCTATTTCGAATGAAAAACCATGATTAATGATCATGAATAGCCACCAAGCCAAATTTGCGAGCAGAGGAAGTAAAAAAGCAAATGCAAACCATCGAATTCGATTGGATTTTGGTTGGACAAAATGATACAAAAATTCTGCAATGATTCCAATCACAATCGTAAGCAGTAATTTTCCAGGAATATCTTCCAAGGGACCCGGTGCAAGAAACGAAACGGCTAGACCGTTTACGGCAAATAACGTTAACAAGGTACCTCTAGCCGGATTCCATCTTTTCAGATACAAGAGAATAATCCCCATCATGATTACGGCCTGAACCTGCATTGAGATGATCCCAAGCTGAAATCCGTCATCGCTGAACACAGCAGTGGTGGGTAAATTCTGGCTAAAACGAAGACTTGTTGTGCAATTATCTGCTTGTGCGATAATGGCTGAACCATGACCTCTACAAATTTCTTTTAGATTCAGATTCTGTAGATGAGCAAATCTAGTAAAAAAAGTCAAAACTGACATACAAATTCCTAAACTGACAACTCCTGATAATTGATTTTTGAATAAATGCTCTTTGTCATGTGAATGGTGCCAACTTACCCAAAATGGAGCCATGACCCCAATAGCCATGCCTGCTGCTAACATCAGATGGGTTGGTGAAAGAAGGATATCCAAACCCCCTTCTAATCCAAACAAGATATGCCAAATCATATCGCCAACTCCTGCGATACCAAACAAAATCATACCGATAACAGCGGGACCGTATCCTTTTGGCATTCCTGAGAAAAAAGAAATAAACCAATTTTTAGAAAAAGAAAATGGCTCTGTTGAAACTCGCCAAAGTGTCCAAATGATAAACCCCGAATATGCGATGAAACCAGAATAAAACAATGCATGCCATGGTGTGAAAAAGGATGCATCAACCTCGCCGTGTGTATGAGCCCAACCATCGAGAACAAGACCCGAAAAATACCACAGACACAACCCCAAAGTTGTCCAAGCAAATTCACCAGGGGGTCCTTCCTGAGGGAGCAAAGATTTGCCCATTATTTTCATTCGGAAAAAAAGCCATGACAAAAAAATGACTAAACTTCCAACGACGATACCAACAAACAGCCCTAATCCTTGCGTCACTTGTAGAATGTTTACCATAAAGAGTAAATTCTTCGACCCTTTTTATTCATTTCTGGAATCATTCCGTTTAATGAATATGTTTGGTCGAATTCAATGAGAATGCATAAGGACATTATCCTCTCATAGTGAACCGGCGAAGTTCTATGACTACCGAAAAAAAACTCCTTGACCTGCGGGCACGAAAAGCTAGGTCTGAAGCAGGAGGAGGGAAGGCGAGAGTTGATGCACAACACAACCGTGGAAAAATGACGGCTAGAGAAAGACTCGAGTGGCTCCTTGACCCAGATTCATTTCAAGAAATTGATTCGTTGGTTGAACATCGATGTCGTGACTTTGACATGGACAAAAATGTGATTCCAGGGGATGGCGTTGTAACTGGACACGGTACCATCAACGGTCGTCAAGTATTTGCTTTCGCTCAAGATTTCACCGTTTATGGTGGTAGTCTGGGAGAAATGCATGGCCTTAAAATTTGTAAAGTTCTAGACATGGCTTTGAAAACTGGACGGCCAGTCATTGGGCTCAATGATAGTGGAGGAGCAAGAATACAAGAGGGCGTTGCAAGCCTTGGTTCATATGCTGAAATCTTCTTCAGAAACGTGAGAGCGAGTGGCGTGATCCCCCAAATTTCGGTCATTATGGGACCCTGCGCGGGTGGTGCTGTATATTCACCTGCCATCACTGATTTTGTGATCATGGTCGACAAAACCGCTCACATGTTTATCACAGGTCCAGAAGTTATCAAAACAGTCACCAATGAAGAAGTTACCTTTGAAGAATTAGGTGGCGCATCTACACATGGTTCACGTTCTGGAGTATCTCATTTCACAGCAGGAGATGATGAGGAAGCACTGGAACTTGCTAGAAATCTAGTAGATTTGTTACCATCAAATAATCTTGAAAAACCACCTCAAAAACGTACCTCAGATTCAATTGAGCGTTCAAGTGAAAAAATTGGTGAAATTGTTCCAAGTGATCCAAGCAAGCCGTATGATGTCAAGGACGTGATTTCAGAAGTTCTTGATGATGGAGGTTTTTTGGAAGTACAACGAGACTGGGCCATGAACATTGTTTGTGGGTTTGGTCATTTAGGAGGCCAAACCGTTGGAATTGTAGCCAATCAACCAAAAATCCTCGCAGGTTGTTTAGATATTGATGCAAGCGACAAAGCAGCAAGGTTTGTGAGGTTCTGTGATGCGTTTAATATCCCAATTATCACCTTTGAGGACGTTCCTGGATTCCTTCCTGGAACAAGTCAGGAATGGGGAGGTATCATCAGACATGGTGCAAAATTATTGTATGCATATTCAGAAGCCACCGTACCTAAATTAACCGTTATCCTTCGAAAAGCCTACGGCGGAGCATATGACGTCATGAGTAGCAAACATATTCGTGGCGACTATAACGTTGCTTGGCCAGGTGCTGAATTAGCGGTCATGGGAGCAGAAGGAGCCGTCCAGATTATTCATCGAAACCGAATCAAAGGTGCAAGAGATGCCGAAGGTGAAAGAGCGAGATTGGTAAGAGACTATCAAGAGAAATTTGCGAATCCATACAAAGCAGCAAGCCTTGGTTATCTCGATGATGTAATTGAGCCATCCAAGACAAGAGAAAAATTAGCAAAGGCACTTCATATGCTCATGGATAAAGAAGAACTTCGGCCAGAAAGAAAACATGGCAACATACCTTTGTGAGGGGAAAAAATGACTGACATCGAAGTTTTACGAATCGCAGCAATCATGGCAGTTCTACAAATTGTGAATGACGGCGAGAATGAAGCCGATGTGGGTAGAGAGTACGGAGAGGCATGGGCACAAGATCATCGAAGAATGGCCGTTGGACGCTCTTCTTTGCTGAGGCACCGAACTGGCAATACTGCATGGAGATGAATGAGATGACTGAAAACAAGAAAGTTGAGGTTGATGGCGTTACTTTTGATGTCGAATTAGAGGCTGATGAACAAGGCTGGAAAGCTACAGTTGAGGGAAAAACCTTCATGATTAAATTTCCCGATGGTGGAGGGAGTGTCAAGAAGAAACGAAGTTCAGGTCGTTCAAAGAAAAGTGGAACTGTATCGGCTAACATTCCTGGAAAAATCGTAACGGTTGAAGTAAATGTTGGCGACCAAATTAATGAGGGTGATGTAATTCTTATTCTTGAGGCAATGAAAATGCAGAATGAAATACAAGCACCTATAAGTGGAACAATCACATCAATTCAATGCGAGGAAGGAATGTCAATCGAGGCAAATGTACCATTGGTAATCATACAACCAGACGATGATGGAGGAAATCAAGATGAGTGAAAGTACAATTTGTGATTATCTTGGTTGCGAAAATCATGGAGAGATCATCAGTCGATTATCTCCTGAAGGATATCTCGTTGCAACTGGAAAAAAGGCTTACTCATTTCGAGAGGCTTATCGAAGATTTCACTACTGTGCTGACCATCATGAGCAACTCATGACCGGCGTTTGGTCTAGGGTTCGCAAACCTGATGACAAAAAAGACGGGCACGTGGCACCTACTGCTATATAGGCGAGAAACTTAATTACCAAACTTCTACGTCGTTAACTGATGCAGAGAAATCTATTCTTTGAGAACCCCGCCGCGAAAAGCCTTTCACTTGTTATTTTGCTGTTGTTAACCGCACTAAGTCACGGTTTCATTCAAACGAACATTGAGCCTCAATCAATGATAGAAGATACCAGAATGGAAGCGCACAATAATACGTCGTCAAGCCCTTACCTCAATTTAGGACTTAGTATGGCCACGTATTACGTTGGAGATACAGTAAGCGCCTACATGGATTCTTATAATTTGGTAGTTAATGAAACCTACGTAGTGGATTGGAGTCTTAATAATGGGACTCAATCCGGCAGTTTCAATTGGACTGCTTACAACACATCCAGTTATGAAGATGTCAATATAACAGGCCTACCCGCAGGTTACCATTGTATTGATGTTGAATTATTTGAAAATGGGACAAGCGTAGATGCTGATTCAATATGCTTTACGATTATGTCCACAACCTCAACATACCCCTCTGGTATCGAAGTAAGCATGTACAACACTCAAATCACCTACGGAAATACTGCATGGATTAATTTGTGGGCCCACAACCTCACCGTTAACGAAAATCATACCATGCATTGGGTGCTCAACGGTTCTACATTCCAAAGTGGAAACATCAGTTTTTACGCAAATTACTCAGATCACTATGACTATCTTTCCTTCCAAAATCTATCAGTCGGATATTACTGCTTTGGTGCTGAGTTATTCATCAATAACGCAACAGGAACGCATTACCTTGATTGGGATAGCGTGTGTTTCAATGTAGTCAACCAATCAACAATGTATCCTCCCTCAATTTACATGTGGAGTAATTGGGCCATGTATTACCTTGGTGATACGGTTGGTATCGGTATCGATGCCATGAATCTTGATTACAACGAATCTTATGAAATCGATTGGACATTGAATAATGGGACTCAGACTGGCAATTATATGTGGACAGCCTACAGTACATATAATTCCGAGTTCCTCAACCTGTCCGGTCTTCCTGTTGGTTACCACTGTGTCGATGCGGAATTATTTGAAAACGGTACAAGTGTAGATACGGATACCATATGTTTCCAAATTCTGTCAGCCTCCGCTCAGATTCCAGAGGTAAGTGCCTACGTGCACAACACACCAATTACTTATGGAAACACTGCTCATGCAGAATTTTATTCCAACAATCTCACCACTAATGAATCCTACACATTCCTCTGGAGCTTGAATGGAACAAGTTCCCAATCTGGAAACATCACTTTCCAAGTAAACGGTTCGTTTTACTGGGATTCAATTTCCTTCCAGAATCTATCAATAGGATATTACTGCCTTGGTGTGGACTTATTCCATTACAATGCAACAGGGACCCATTGGTTAGATTCGGATTACACTTGTTTCGATGTGGTCAACCAATCAACAACATATCCTCCCTCAATTTACATGTGGAGTAATTGGGCCACGTATTACCTTGGTGATACAGTTGGTATCGGTGTCGATGCTATGAATCTTGATTACAACGAATCTTATGAAATCGATTGGACATTGAACAATGGAACTCAATCTGGTAATTATGTTTGGACAGCCTACAACACATACAATTCCGAATACCTCAACCTGACTGGTCTTCCTGTTGGTTACCACTGTGTCGATGCGGAATTGTTTGAAAATGGTACAAGTGTAGATACGGATACCATATGCTTCCAAATTTTGTCGGCAGCTACACCAATGGTAAATCTATACATGTATAACACGCAAATTACCTACGGAAATACTGCTTTCGTAGATTTTGCTGCCAGCAATATTACGAATAATGAAACCTATACATTCCACTGGAACCTAAATGGAACAAGTTTCCAATCTGGAAACATTACATTCCAAGCAAACAGTTCTTACCACTGGGATTCAATCTCCTTCCAAAACTTATCAATTGGATTTTATTGTATTAGCGTTGACTTATTCCACAATAATGCAACAGGTCCACATTGGCTAGATTGGGATTACACCTGTTTCGATGTAGTCAACCAATCAACAACCTATCCTCCAGCCGTCTGGATTGGAACAGATATGGTTCAATATCAAGTCGGAGATCTGGTCGAAGTAGAAATTGAGTCCTATGACCTTGTTGTTAACGACTATTATTTCCTTGAGTGGGACCTCAACAACGGTAGCCAAGTTGGAAACTTCTCTTGGTATGCTTACAGTACTTTAAGTCTTGAAATTTTCAACTTATCTGGACTGCCGATTGGTTCCCATTGTATCTCTGCAACCTTGTATGACAACACAAGTTCTTCAGCAATAGACTTCGATTATACGTGTTTCTACATAACTGCAGCATCTGGCGCCAGTGAAGAAATCACGATTATGATAGCCTATGATACATATGAGGAAGGTGATACCGTAACGGCATACCTTTCTGCATACAACCTTTCCAGCAACATGTCATATAGCATTGAATGGAATTTATGGAATGATGGAGTTTCAAATCTGGTTGAAAGTGGATATATCAACTGGACTGCGAATATGAGCTCGTTTTATGACTCTCTCGAATTCATGTCTCTCGTCGTCGAAGGATATGACCTTGAGGTCATACTTCACAAAGTCGATGCTCAAGGAAATCAAACTTGGCTGGACACTGAATGGGTTTGGTTTGATGTAGAGGAAGCGCCAGGTGATTGTGGAAATCAAGATGACATGGTTTACCTCGAAGTTGAGTCTTATGAGTTCTGGATGGATATAGAAACACCGTCAGTTTATCTTGACACATATTGCCCGCTTTGGGGTTCGACTTACAAGATTGAGTGGGTACTCGAAGATAGCGCAGGTTTAACGGTCGAAGACGGAAGCAAAACATGGATCGTTGAAGCGGTCAATGTAACGTATTTCCCAGGTAACCCTCACCAGTTTTCAGAATATGACGTGCACTTCGAAAATCTTGTACATGGATCATATTACATTGAAGGTATTCTCTCGACATACAACGAACTGAACAATACTTGGGCTTACGTTGATTCAGATTCTTGGGAATTTATGGTCGAACCATTCGTTGATTTCTCTATCATGGGTGCTGATGGTATTTATTACGAAGGGGAAACTGCTAACATTTACACAGATTTCTGGCCAAATTTCTCACCAAATAACACGAGTTTTGAATTCATATGGGAACTTGAATTCTATGATGAAAATGATCAATGGATGCCATTGTTATCGATGAATGGAACCCATGCTTGGATTATGAATACTTGGGGTTCAGAACATCATTCGTTTACCGTGGCAAATCTCCCAGTTGGAGAACACTGCTTATCTTACTCGCTCCGCGTGGATGCCATTGAAGAATACACTGGAGAACATTGCATGACTGTCATTTCAATGCCCGACACAAATTCAAGTATCATGTTTTGGCATAATGGAGGATTTATCTTAAACGATATGCACCACTATAACAGCACGGCTGATGTTGATATCGTCATTGAATTCATACACGCAAGTGAAAATACGACTGGCGAAATATACATTGATAGCTACAACCCTTACAACAATACATGGCATACAATATTCGTTGACCAACACCAAGGAACGTTCACTCACTATATCAATGGTTCAATGTTCGCCGAGGGTTGTTGGAATATTGACGCATACATCAGTGATGATTCATCAACACAGACTATTGCATCTCATCTGGGAGAAACTTTCACGATAGGAGATTCGCAAAGTTGTGTACCAATTGACAGTGATGGAGATGGAACACCAGATGGCCTAGACGCTTTTCCAACTAACCCTACACAATGGAGTGACACCGATGGTGACGGATATGGAGATAATGCAAGCGGCGTAAACGGTGATGCTTTCCCAGACGATCCTAACGAATGGATGGATGCAGACGGTGATGGTATTGGCGATAATGCCGATACCTGTGTCGGAATATTAGATGCATTAGGCGTATGTGAAGGTAATTGTCTATCAGATAATGATAATGATGGCATTTGTGATGTAGTAGATGATTGTATAGGTGTATACGACTCATGTGGAGTGTGCAATGGACCAGGAGCAATTTATGAGTGTGGATGCAGTGATATTGCAGAAGGAAATAGTACTTGCCCAGACGATAATGGAAACAATACTGGTAACCAGACAGTTGAACCCGCTGAACCTTGTCCTGAGGATGAGTTTGTAATCGGAAACGCATGTATCCCATGTCCGGTTGGTACAACCAATGAAGCAGGAGATGACCCTGCTGGTCTAGACACCATGTGTGATATCGACGAAGAGGATGACACGCAAGGTAACGGAACCGAGGATGATTCGGTTTCATCTGAAGGCCTTGGTGGATTCCCCGGCTTCCCAGCCACTCTTGCCTTCATGGCAATGATGGGTGCCGCCATCATGATTGGTCGAAAGAAAATTGAGTGATTCAAGCACAATTTGGACATGACTCCCCAATGACATAGAGAGGGGAGGCTTGTTCTTCCGCAGTCAAAGGCTCGCGGCAGGCAAAACAGAGTGCTGCATCTGTTTCCTCCAAATCTGGATTCAGACAAACTCGGTGGTCAAACACAAAACAATCACCATCCCAATGGTCTCCACCAACCTCCTCGAAATATTTGAGAATCCCACCATCAAGTTGGTAGACTTCTTTGAAGCCATGGTTGAGCATGACAACACTTGCTTTTTCACAACGGACACCACCGGTACAATACATGACAACCGGCTGATCTTTCATCTTTTCAGGAAGTTCTTGAATGGCTTGAGGGAAATCGGTGAACGTTTGTAAATTCAAATCGATTGCGTTCGAAAATTTTCCAAACTTTGTCTCATAATCATTCCTTGTATCAAGGACAATGAATGGTTTTTCCTCGTCAAACCATTGTTTCAGCATGGCGGGTTTGATTGCAGGTCCGGTAAATTCACTTGGTTTTACTTCATCATTTCGAAGCGTAATAATCTCTTTTTTCAATCGTACCAGCATTCTTGTAAACGGTTGATGCTCTGAGAAACTAGACTTGATATCAAAGGATTGAAATCGACTATCTTCGCTCAGATAATCAAAAAAAGCATCACAGGATCTTGGCTCACCCGCAATGAAAATATTGATACCTTCTGGAGCGAGCAAGATGGTTCCTTTCAAATTCAGTTCAAGGCATTTATTCAGCATCGGTTGACGTAATTCGTCACGATCTGGGAGGTCAACAAAGCGATAGGCTGTCATGTTGACAATTTGACCCATGTGTTGGGCTTTTACGTCTTATACTTCAATGACTCGTTCAAACAACACCTTGTGCGAGCATCGACTCGGCTACCTTTAGGAAACCTGCGACGTTGGCACCAAATACGTAATCTCCTTCTCTACCGTATTTTTTGGCAGTTTCATACGCATTTTTGTGAATGTTGACCATAATGTCATTCAATCTTTGGTCAACTTCTTCTCGTGTCCAATTTAATCGAAGTGAGTTTTGTGACATCTCTAAACCAGATGTTGCCACACCACCTGCATTGCTGGCTTTACCAGGAGCGAAGAGAACCTTCTGTTTGAGGAATACTTCTACTGCTTCAGGAGTACATGGCATATTTGCTCCTTCTGCGACGGCAGTAACCGAGTTAGCCACCAGATTTGAGGCGTCGACACCGTTTAACTCATTTTGAGTAGCACAAGGAAGAGCGACATCGACGTTTACATTCCACAATGGATTATGGTCAAGATTGCGATCGACTGCCGTATATTGAGCACTTGGGAATTGGTCTGCATATTCACTGATTCGACCACGGCGATTGTTTTTCAAATCCATGACCCATTCAAGTTTTGCACGGTCAATGCCATCGGGGTCGTAAACAAAGCCACCTGAATCAGACAACGTGACGACTTTACCGCCCAAATCGAGAACCTTCTCAGCTGCAAATTGGGCAACATTGCCACTTCCTGAAATAGAGACGGTGGCTCCTTCGAAAGATTTCCCTTTTACAGCCAACATTTCCCTTGCAAAATAAACCAAGCCGTAACCAGTGGCTTCTGGTCGAATCAGAGAACCGCCATATGACATACCTTTTCCGGTAAGAACACCTTCGAATTCATTTTGTAGTTTTTTGTACATACCAAACATGTATCCAATTTCTCGTCCACCTACGCCTATATCTCCTGCAGGGACATCGCAATTAGCACCGATATGGCGCCATAATTCCATCATGAATGATTGGCAAAAGCGCATAACCTCTTGATCCGATTTTCCTTTGGGATCAAAATCAGAACCCCCTTTTCCGCCTCCCATTGGCAATCCAGTGAGGCTGTTTTTGAAAATTTGCTCAAATGCTAAAAATTTCAAGATTGAAGCATTTACGCTTGGATGAAATCGAAGTCCACCTTTGTAAGGTCCGATAGCCCCATTGAATTGAATCCTAAAACCTCGATTGACATGTGTATTTCCATCGTCATCGACCCAGGGAACTCGAAATTGAATCATTCTTTCTGGCTCGACAATCCTTGATACAATACCTGCATCAGCATATTCTGGATGTGCTTCCAACACCGGCTCCAGGGATTCTAAAACTTCCCATACTGCCTGGTGAAACTCTGGCTGGTCGGGATCTCTTCGCTTAACTGATTGAAACACTTTTTCTACGATGCTCATACTAGGGCCTCTGATTTGAGCAACCGAATTAAAATCCGCTTCTAAGTGTTACCTACAGAATCTCTGCACTAGGTTCATTGTCTGGAGATTCAAGAAGGGGGGAACGAATTCATCACGTATACTCTTGTATTACAAATTGTCATCATTTGTGATACGTTTATGTACTACTTTGTATACCGTTGGTTAAGGAGGAACCGAAATGAGCGCCCCAAGCAGTCTTGTATCATTGCGAATTACAGACGAAGAATTGGCTTTGCTTGATGCACGAATCGGCATCGAAGGAGCTCGTAATCGAAGCGATGTTATTCGAATGGCGATACGCGATTATCTTCATGAACAACCACTCCTCCAAGATTTAGATCAGGTAAAAGTGACCATTGGACGAAAAATGAAACTTTGGCTGGCACAATTGTATGAAACTCAAGGAATCACAGCACAAATTGCTGCTCAACAAGGATTGCAATCCTTCGTAAGAGAAATGATAGAAGAAGACATTAGACTTAGCGAGGCTTTGGAAAAGTCTATTGACGATTCACGCAATCAAACAATGGCAAATAAGGATTTCAAACAATAAATGGTGAGAGCGAGAGAGGGGATGGGATGAACTGGAAGAATGATGATCATCGATTGAATTCTTCCGACCTCGAAGCCGATGTGTCGCCCGGTCACTTCGGATTTTCTGCGCTATTACGCCGGGCAATTCTCGCACGACAAAGCGAGAAAAATGTCTCCTCGTCAGGAGAAGAATGGCGGGGAGACTCAGATTCCACACCAGCGAGTTAGTTGATGGAACACAACCCGCACCCGGACCCCCACATGCCGGGTGCCATAATCTCAAGTGCGGATGCTTTTCTATCCTCAATCCTTTAGGAGTCTCGCCAATGAGTGATTGATATGCGCATGCCATCATCTACTCTCTGGCTTGCTCATGAGCAACCTCGACAAGGTCAAATCGAAATGATAGGGGATGCATTAGAATCACTACAAGAAGGGAAGATATTCTTAGCCGCAGCACCTACAGGCATAGGAAAAACGGCTGCAGCACTCGCATCTTGTATTGATTTTGCCTCGCAAGATCATTTTCAATCAACGATTATGTTCCTCACAGGAAAGCAATCACAACATCGAATTGTTATTGATACCATCCGATTAATCAACAATCGTTTACCAGAGGACCAGAGAAAAATCTTGGTGGTGGATTTAATTGGAAGAGACAGTATGTGCAAAAATCTTGACCGATTCCAAGGCATCTGTCAATGTGAAGGAGATGGATTCAGCACACCAAAAAATATTGATGAATTACGGAAAGAAGTACGTAATTTCATCTTGGCTTATCCAAGGCACGTTGATGAGACGATATCGATGGCTAGAAAAATCAATGTTTGCCCTTGGAAAGCAGCAAGAATGGCTGTCAGTGCTTCGAATATTGTTGTTTGTGATTACAATCACTTATTTATTGATGGCGTACGAGAAGCATCTCTTCCTTCAATGGGATTAACACTGGAGCAAACTATTCTCATTGTGGATGAGGCTCACAACCTACCAGACCGAGTCCGAATGGGTCTTGAACGTAGCATCACGCCAACAATCGTTCGGAATGCCTCTTTTGAGTTGGAAGAAATGCAGGGCATGCTCGAGGACGGTGGTGATGAGAAGAATGGTGATTTTTTGGTGCAACACAAATGGGCGTTAGAAGTTTCAAAAGATTTGCGAGTAAGGATGACACAAGTCTTCCAAAAATATCTCAACAAATTAGAGGATGTTGACGAATATTCTATTGACGCTGACGATCTACTCCAAATTTTCCAAACCTCCATTGATGCCATTCAGGCAAAGGGAATTCAAGAGAACTTACAGGGTAGTAATACAGAATTTCGCCCTCACCCCAAAGAAGCATTATACCTCTTTACCGATTTGTTGGCGGCTAACTCGGTATCTGCATCAGAAGAACAAGATGAAAAAGAACAGGATGCACACAAAGTTTCTGGTGCCATCGAAATATTGCAACGGTTTGCGGGCTCTACTGCACTTAGTGTGGTATTCGATGGGGGAGGGAGAGATGGTCGTATAAGATTGCGATTACTCGACCCAGGATTGGTTTCAGGACCCATATTCACCAAATGCAAGGGTGCCATGCTCATGTCAGGTACTTTGCATCCTCCAAAGATGTACGCAGATCTCTTGGGAATCCCAGAATCAAATGCAAACATGAAAGCCTATGAATCACCTTTTGCTAAAGAAAGGAGGCCTGTTCTTGTCGCGGGAGACGTTACAACAGAATACAAATCAAGAAGTGAACTGAATACTATCAAGATGCGAGAACATATCCAAGAAGTCATCAATCAATGTACAGGTCATGTCGCTGTTTTTGCACCATCCTACTTCTTGCTTGAAGATTTGATGGATGGTGCTTGGTTTCAAAATGTAAGACCTGTCGTTGAAAATAGAGACTGGACAAAAAATGATGTCGATGATTTAGTATTAAGACTACGTGAATTGAAAGACTCACCACAGAGACGAATGATTGTAGGAGTTTTCGGAGGAAGATTGAGTGAAGGTGTTGATTACCATGGAGGGTTACTTGACGCTGTTGTATGCGTTGGCATTCCGAATCCTCCTCCATCTGCCTATCAAAATGCGTTAAAGGATTATATGACAACCAGATTTGGAAAAGAAAATTCCTGGAGATATGCTTCAACTCAACCAGCGGTCAATGCTATTTTACAAGCCATGGGGAGACCAATTCGTGCAATCGGAGATCGAGCATTGATTCTTCTACTCGACAAAAGGATTGAGAAGTATAACTACAGCCGTTGTTTTCCCGAGGATATTCGATTCAATCACACCTCAGAGCCATCTTCAACAGGCCGCTTTGCGAGAAGATTTTTCACCAAGGTCGTGCAAACTCAAGAAAAGTGAAAGATTGAAATCCGCCAGATACT
>MDTE01032958.1_pt1 | contig 31618 bp, 27 predicted proteins | sample 811231 | NCBI WGS metagenome assembly MDTE01 (sample SAMN05326651, study PRJNA326480) | marine metagenome | isolation source: seawater | place: Indian Ocean: Red Sea | collected 2010 | reverse complement strand
TTGCTTGCAGCGGTGATCATGTCCTCTGCGCTGGGAGTGACCGTATTCCTGTTCTTCGGTTGGCTTCAGGAACGATCCATCGGCCGTTGGCACGAGACCACGACAGGTGCCGGCTGAGCCGGCCTAATACCTATAGACCTGTCAGGCGGTGGCCACCACCGCAACCTCGACCAACCACGCAGGCTGGGCTAGCTCATTTACCACTAACAGCGTCGAGGCAGTCACGTGTCCTCCTAGAGCCCGGTCACGAGCCGCCATTACCGTTGTGAGGTCCTGTCCGGGGACCACATAGGTGGTGACCGAGACCAAGTCAGAGGTCGACATTCCGGCCTCAGCTAGAACGGCCAGAATGTTTTGCCACACCACCTCGGCCTGTCCCGCCAAATCTTTCGGAACGGTCCCGTCCGGCGCCACGGGCACCACGCCCGAGGTGTGCAAGATCCGCTCGGCGTCGACGGAGAGAACTCCATGGGCAAAATGGGCCACCGGTGGGGCGATACCTGCGGGATCCATCCGGATATTTGTCATTGCCGAAAGCTAGCTCCTATCTGGACTAGGGCTCACGGCTAAGTTCGGCACTCATGGCCTCCGATAGCACCACCTTCACCAACCAACCAGTGGAGCAACGTGTTGCTCTCTACTTCCAGGACAAGCACCCGATCGATGTCGAGTTGGCCATGGCCCGCTACGCGGAGGAGAAGGGCATCAGCGAGATCTGGCAGGCCGACACCCGGCTGGCTCGCGACTGCGTGGTGATGATGGGTGCTCTACTAGCCGGCACACGAGCCACTCGGGTTGGTTCGGGCGTGCTACCCATCTGGACCCGCAACCCGGCCGTAATCGCCGCGTCGTGGAGCACGATGTGGGAGCTGGCCGGAACCGACCCCGACGGGCGTAGCCGGGCCATGCTCGGCCTTGGCGCCTGGTGGGAGCCGATCGCTTCTCGGGTCGGCGAGGACCGACGACGTCCACTGAGGGCACTGAGGGAGAACATCGAGGCAATCAGAGCACTGTTCACTATGGAAGAAATCTCATATCAGGGCGAGTTCGTGAAGCTCGACCGCGTGAAGTTGGATGTCGCCTACGGAGACAACGGCCCCCGAGATATCCCGATCTACCTAGGGGCAACCGGACCGAAGGCCCTCGAGTTGGCCGGAGAGACCTGCGACGGCGTGGTGCTCAACTACGTGGTCACAGCCGATCACATCCGCCACTCGGTCGAACGCGTCGCCGCCGGTGCCAAGCGCTCGGGACGAACAATTGAACAAGTCGACCGCCCGGAACTCTTGGTGTGTTCGCTCTCCGATGATGACCCAGCCGACGCCATACGAACCGGCAAGTCACTTGTCGCCTACTACCTCGGTACCGAGCCGCACATCATGGAAGCCAGTGGCGCCGATCCGGACCTCGTGGCCCGAGTTCAGGAGGTGGTGGGCTGGCCGGCAACAGAGGCCGACTACCGAAAGGCCGCCGATCTCATCCCCGACGATCTAGCTCGGTCGCTTATGGCCGTCGGCACGACCAGCGAGTGCATCGACACGGTCGCCGAATTCGTGGACGCTGGAGTGACTTGCCCGATCCTCTATCCGCTGATGGACGACATGGTTCCGGTTATCGATGCCTTTGCCGGCTGGAAACCGTGAGCCGGTAGAGCTAATCCGAACTCGCGAAACGTGAACCTCGACCAGCCCGGAACCATTCTGCTCGCCGGTGGGGCGGTAGTCACCGTCGATGGCGACGGCACCCTCTGCGACCCTGGTTGGGTACTGACTGATGGCGCGCTGATCACCGGGGTCGGGGTCGGCGACCCCCCCACTGCGGCCCGAAGAACAGCCGATGTGGAAGTCGACACCACCGGGGCGGCAGTCATGCCCGGCATGGTCAATGGCCATACCCACCTTTTCCAGACGCTTCTGCGAGGTCTGGCCGACGACAAGCCCTTGTTGGACTGGCTCCGCGACTGCATCTGGCCAGCAGCAAGCGAGATCGACGCCGAAGCTGCTGCAGCGGCCACCGCTCTAGGGCTAATCGAAAATCTTCGGTCGGGGACCACTGCTGTTGTCGACCACCAGTACGTACACGCTGATCCAGATATCGACGAAGCCGTGTGCCGGGTGGCCGACTCCATCGGAATCCGCTACGAACTGGCAAGCGGTTGGGCCGATCGTAATTATCACCCGCCGCTCACCGAGTCCGCTGAAACAGTGCTCGAAAGGATCGACCCGATCCGGCGAAATTGGCATGGCGCGTCCGACGGACGCATCACGGTGGGGCTAGCTCCCCTGATCCCCTGGGGATGTTCTGACGAGGCGATGGTCTCCACTGCGGCCGCCTGCCGGTCTTGGGGTGGCAACATCCACACCCACTGCGCCGAAACCGCAATCGAGGTAGAGATGAGTCTGACCGAACGGGGCCTCCGGCACGTCCCCTGGCTGGACTCACTCGGCGTGCTTGGGCCGGACGTCCAACTCGCCCACTCGGTATGGCTAGAAGAAGCCGAGGTGGAGATGGTCGCCGAACGCGGTGCCTCAGTCATCCATTGTCCCGTTTCCAACATGTACCTCGCCTCGGGGATTGCGCCGATACGTTCGATGCTGGATCGCGGTGTGAACGTGGCTTTGGCCACCGACGGCCCTGGCTCGAACAACCGCCAGGACATGTTCGAGGCCTGCAAGGTCGCAGCCCTTCTTCAGAAGGTCAACCAACTCGACGCCACGGTGCTCCAGCCCGAAGAGGTACTCGTCATGGCCTGCCGAGGGGGGGCCAAACTTCTTGGTAGGGCAGACGACCTTGGGGCCATCGAAGCGGGCCGCCGGGCAGACCTCGTAGTGGTAGACCTCCAAAGTCCGTTCACCGCTCCGGTCAACCGCGTTTCGTCTGCGCTCGTCTACAACGCCACGCCCCGTGATGTCATTCACGTTTTGGTCGACGGTCGCTTCCTGGTGCGAGATCGATCGTTGACCACTGTGGATGAAAGGGTAGTAATCGCCAATGCCAAGAAAGCTGCGCAACGAGTCCTTAGTGCCACCGGACTGGGCTCCCGATTGCTTCAGTGACTCTGACAGGTCCGAGGCTCTTGGCAGACGTGCCTCGGCCGGTGCTAGTTTCGCCTTTGCAACAAAAGACGTCAGGCTCGACCGCGAGGCGCATCCCCGGGAGGGCTGATCCTGATAAGGGGGACCGCTGTGCCTCGAGCGCTCACCTACCAACGCCCAGATTCCGTCGATGCCGCAATAACCCTCTTGACCGGTGATGGCCACCGGCCTCTCGCCGGTGGCACAGTTCTCAACGCCGACGATGATCCAACCCTCGTCTCCATGGTCGATCTCCAATCTTGCGGGTTGGAAACAATCTTGGCGACCGACGGCCGATTACGTCTGGGAGCCATGGCCACCCTCGCTGACCTTGCTGAAGACGAACGCGTGCCTACTGGATTGGCCGAAGCGGCCCGGGCAGAGTTGCCCAGCACCCTGCGCAGTCTCGCCACGGTTGGCGGAACCGTGGTCGCCGGTGGACCAGACAGTGTCCTGCTAGCCGCCCTCCTCGTCCATGACTCCCGGGTGCAGGTCGTGGGACCCGACGGCGTCACTACGGTGATGCTTCCTGAACTACAGGATCTAGGGGTCCCCGTCGGCCATTTGATCACTGCGGTCGACATTGACCCAACGGGCAGTTGCATCCGGCACGCCACCGCACGCACACCAGCCGACGTTCCCATCGTGTCCGCGACCGCTCGAACCAGCGATGATGGCGTCCGGCTAGCCCTGACCGGCGTGGCCAACCACCCAGTGCTGGTCGACCCTTCGGATCCAACCTCCGGCCTGACGCCTTCCGACGACTTCCGGGGAAGCGCTTCTTACCGACTCCGCTTGGCGGCGGTGTTGGCCACCAGAGCCTTGGCCGCGACGGGCGAGGTCGCCTGATGGAGGTCAGCTTTGAGCTCAACGGCAAGGACTGCACTGTGGAGTGTGATCCCCACGAGACGCTCCTGACCGTCCTGCGTCGCCAAGGCATGGTGAGTGTTCGTTTCGGCTCCACCTCAGGCGAGACCGGCGCTTCAGCGGTCCTGATAGATGGCCAACTGGCTAGTTCCGAGGTCGTGTTGGCGGCCCAAGCTGGTGGCCACTCCGTCACAACGGTCGAATCCCTGAACGTCGAAGCCGACCTTCACCCGATCCAGGCGGCGTTTGCCGCCACCGGAGCAATGCAATCCGGCTACTCGGTCGGAGCAATGGTGCTCGGCACACTCGCCCTGTTGAACCGGGACTCCGATCCGAGCGAGGACGCCATCCGGGACATGCTCTCCGGGATCCTCGATCGTGAGACCGCCTACGTGAAGCCGGTGGCTGCTATCCAGCAGGCGGCAGCAGTGCTGCGCGGCGAAGAGGCCGAACCATTCCGACCGCTGGTCGTCGCGCCGATGACCGACGGCGTACACGCCGCCGAGCACAACCCTGACGACCAGCCGCCCCAAGGTTCTTCGGCCGTCCCTCGCCTAGTCCCTTCGCGTGACGTGCCCTCGACTTCGGTAGTGGGTAAGCCGGAGGTCAAGGTCGACGCGCTACGTCTGGTTAAGGGCAATCCGGCCTTCACCGACGACTTCGAGATGCGCGGAATGCTCTACGCAAAGGTGCTGCGCAGCCCTCACGCCCACGCCCGAATCATCTCCATCGACGATTCGGCAGCCCGAGCCCTTCCCGGTGTACACGCCGTGATCCACCACGCCAATGTGCCGCGTGTCAAGTACGCCTCCGGAGGCCAGTCATACCCGAACCCCAAACCGCATGATCAGGTCTCGTTCGACGACAAGGTCCGCCACGTTGGTGACCGGGTGGCTGCAGTAGCCGCTGAGACAGTCGAAATCGCGCAAGAGGCCTGTGCCTTGATCGAAGTGGCTTACGAGGTGCTCCCAGCCGTATTCGATGAGGTTGAAGCCATCTCCGGCAATGCCCCGGTCATACACGATGAGGACGACACCATCGACATAGCTGATGCCTCGCGCAACCTCGTCCACCACATGACGGCTGAGCGCGGCGACGTGGAGGATGCCTTGGCGTCAGCCGACCACTGCTACGAGCAGACCTTTCGGGTTCATCAGGTCCAGCAATGCCCCATAGAACCCCACATCTCGGTGGCCTGGCTGGATTCCGACGAGCGCCTCGTGGTGCGGACCGCCACCCAAGTCCCGTTCCACACTCGACGCATGCTGGCTCCACTGGTTGGCCGCGACATCAAGGACATCCGGATAATCAAGCCACGAATTGGCGGCGGATTCGGCGCCAAGCAAGAGATGCTGATTGAAGACATCGTCGCCCATCTCACGATCGCCACCCGCCGGCCTGTTCGTCTCGAGTTGACCCGCGAGGAGGAGTTCGTCTCCAGTCGCACCCGACATCCGCAGACCATGACCTACCGAACGGGCGTCAACGGAGATGGGACCCTGGTGGCACAGGACATGAAGTTGATCGGTAATACCGGCCCGTATGGCACCCACGGCTACACCGTCCAGACAGTTGCTGGTCTTCGCGGCCTGACGTCTTACAACGCCCCCAATAAGCGCTTCGACTGTGAAGTCGCCTACACCAATATCCCAGTGCCCGGCGCCTACCGAGGCTACGGCGCCCCGCAGGCCCTATTTGGTCTGGAGTCCCACATGGAGGACATTGCCGCCGACCTTGGAATCGACCCCATCGAGTTCCGCCGACAGAACTGGACCAAGACTGGCGACGAGATGAACATCGCACCGCACCTGGGTGAACAGGGCGTTCTTGAGGAGGAGCTCGACGAGTACCCAACGGTAAAGTCCGACGGGATCGAAGAGTGCGTGGCCCAAGGGGCGCGGGCTATCGGATGGCACCGACGTGACGACCGCTCATGGAGAGAGCCCGCCGACCGGCCTCATATCCGTCGGGGTATTGGCTATTCCCACGCCATGCACGGCACGGCGATCCCCTTCCTCGACATGGGAGGTTGTTCCATCAAGTTGAACGATGACGGCTCGTTCAACATGCTGGTTGGTGCCACCGACCTCGGGACTGGCGCTGACACCGTCTTGGGCCAAATCGCAGCGGAAGTTCTCGGCGTGCCGCTGGACGACATCCGGGTGTACTCGTCGGACACTGACATGACCCCCTTTGACACTGGAGCCTATGCTTCGAGTACCACCTACATCTCGGGAACGGCCGCTCTCCGGGCCGCCGAGGTGGTCCGTAAACGGCTCAAGGAGCGCGCCGCCATGCTCCTTGGAATCGACGTTCCATGTTCAATCGAGCTTCGCGATCGTCGTGCCTACGCCCCAGATGGCAGGTCGGTCAGCCTCGAGGAAATCGCTCTGGACTCGCTCCACCTCAACGAGCAAGAGCAGATCATGGGCACCGGTTCCCACGTGTCACCAGACTGCCCCCCGCCGTTTGGCGCAACGTTCGTAGAAGTCGAAGTGGACGTCGAGACCGGCCAAGTCACCGTTGGGCACATGGTCATGGCCGTCGACTGTGGCGTAGCCATCAATCCGGTGACCGCCAGCGGTCAGGTCGAGGGTGGCATGCTCCAGGCCCTCGGCTATGCCCACTGCGAAGAGTTCGCAATGGACGAAGAGGGGCGGATGCTCAACGCGGCGTTCGGCCCCTACTGGATCTACCGGGCCGACGAGATGCCCCGTACCGACGTGTTCCTTGTGCAAACCATGGAGGACAGCGGTCCGTTCGGCGCCAAGGCGGTCGCCGAGATACCCAAGGACGGCGTCGCCCCAGCGATACGAAGCGCCCTGGTGAACGCCGTCGGTGTTCGAATCGACCAACTGCCGTTCACCCCTGAGCGGGTGTTCGACGCTCTTCAAAGGGGCTGAGTATGACCTCGGCCACGTCCGCGGGGTCGACCAGCTCCGGAGAGTCCAATGGGACAATCTTGTGGCCAGACTGGCTTTTGGCGGACGCGTCAGTTCCCCCGGTCGCAGGTCACGGAGTCCGAATAGTTGACGGCCTGGTCGACGCTGTCGGGCCGGGCGATTTCCTTGCGGCCACTCATCCAGACGACACCGTCTTGGAACTTCCCGACCGGGTGGTCCTACCAGGCTTCGTCAACGCTCACGTCCATATGTACGGCCTGCTATCTCACGGGATCCCACTAGATGCCGCCCCGTCTGGATTTTGGCCGTTCTTGGAGGACTTCTGGTGGCCGAAAGTCGAGGACCGTCTAGACCATACGATGATCGCCGCCGCCGCCGACTGGGCCTGCACAGAGATGCTCCGATCTGGAACCACGACGTTTCTGGACATCTTGGAGGCACCCAACGTATTACCCGGGGGCCTGGACGCACAGGCCGAGGCAGTCCGCCGATCAGGCATGCGGGGTATTCTCAGCTTTGAAGCCACCGAGCGGTCGGGTTCAGAGATAGCGGCCGCCGGTCTAGAGGAGAACCAACGCTTCGTGGAAACCTGCCGGACGAACTCCGACGACGACCTGCTATCGGGCCTAATCAGTATTCACACCCTCTTCACCTGCTCGGATGACTTCGTCCGGGACGCCTTTGTTCGCGCAGCAGAACTGGACGTACTGGTCCACGCTCACTGCAACGAGGGAGTCCACGAAGGCGAGTGGTGCGAGGCTCACCACGGACATCGGACCCTCGAACACTATGCGGCTCTCGGGGTTGCCGGACCGGGCTTTTTGGCCTCTCAGGTCGTGCACCTCTCCGAAGCCGAGCGTCGGATCGTGGCCGACTGCGGGGTGCGCTGCAGTCACATGCCTCTGGCTAACGGCGAGGTCGGTGGAGGAATCGCCCCGATACCAGAACTTCTCGACGCAGGAGTCACCGTCGGCTTGGGATCCGACGGCTACGTCAACGACCTTTATGAGGTCATGCGTTCGGCCTTTCTGATTCACAAGGCACGCCTCCGCGACCCTGGCGTCATGGATGCCCACCGCGTACTAGCTATGGCCACCACCGGTGGCGCCGCAGCACTGGACCTAGAGAAGGTGGGTCGTCTCGCACCCGGATGGTCAGCCGACCTACAGGTCGTCGATAGCCGGTTCCCCACACCAGTCACCGAAGCCAATCTGGCCGAGCAGCTCGTTCTTTTCCGCAGTGCTCAACACGTAGAGGCGGTCATGGTTGCGGGGCTATGGCGGGTCCGCGATGGCCGAGTCGTAGAAGTAGACCTTGAGGAACAACGAGCGCGACTCCACGAACAGGCTCTCCGCCTCTGGAGCGCTGCATGAGTCACCCTTCCGATCGCCACGACGACCATGATCCCCGGATACGACGACTTCTCCCGGGCGGGACGGTCGAACCGAGAATCCTTGGCGCCCTCCATGAACTGCTTGCCGAAGGACGGTCGGTGGTCCTAGCCACCGTTATCGCTACGTCTCGATCAGTGCCTCGCCGAGCCGGAGCCAAAATGCTTTTCGTTGACGACGGTCGTCGCATCGGCACCGTCGGTGGCGGAGAGATGGAGGCCCGTGTAGTCGAGGAGGCTGACGCCTGCCTGATAGACCGAAATTCCCGTCTCGTCGACTACCGACTCGTCGATCCCAGCGCCGGAGATCCCGGCGTCTGCGGTGGCGACGTCACGATCCATCTGGAGCTCCACATGCCCCCATCCACCGTCCTCGTCGTCGGCTGCGGTCACGTTGGGCGCGCCGTTGTTGATCTCGCTTCCTGGCTGGGATTTCACGTTGTCGCGACCGACGACCGCACCGAGGTAGCCAACGAACTAGGTGACGGACTCTCTGAGGACTCCGACGTAGACGTCCGGCCGGGACAGCTCTCCGATGTGTTGGCCGAGTTGGAGCTAGGTGCTAGCGACCATGTGGTAGTCGTGACCCGCAACGCCCAGGTCGACGTCGTCAACCTCCCCCATCTGCTTGCCACCAACGCTGGCTCCATCGGAGTCATGGGTAGTCTCCGCCGGTGGGAAACGACCCGAAAGGCCCTCGTGGAGAGCGGCGTTTCAGAGGCCGAACTGGACCGGGTTACTTCACCAGTAGGTGTGGAAATCGGAGCTGAAACCCCTGAAGAGATCGCCGTATCCATCCTCGCCCAAGTCGTTGGCCAGCACCGGACGAGCTGAGCGGAAACCGCAAGAGAGCCAGGAGAGGCCGGCGAAATGCTTTTCGGGCAACACCTGTGCCTCCTGCGGGGAGGTGGGGACCTGGCTACAGGAGTTGCACTTCGACTCCACCGGTCTGGCTTTCCGGTCGCCGTCTGCGAATTGACTCATCCTCTCGCCGTCCGCCGAACCGTAGCTGTCGCTTCAGCGCTGCTCGACCCAGAGGGCGAGGCCTTGATTGAGGGAATGGGTGCCCGACGCGTGGAAGGTGTGGACGAGATGCAGGAGTTAGCTGCCAACGGAGTAGTACCGGTTCTGGCCAGCTCCGACCTCCCTCCAGTCGCTCAGATTGCCCGTTCTGTGGTAATCGACGCACGCCTCCTTAAGCGAAATCCGGACACCGCCATCGAGGATGCCCCCCTCGTTGTGGCCCTCGGGCCTGGATACACGGCAGGCATCGACTGCCATGCCGTAGTCGAGACTCTGCGGGGCCCAGACCTAGGAAGGGTGATCTACAAAGGTTGCGCTGCCAACGACACGGGTACACCGGGCACAGTAGGCGGGCGGTCCGCTGAACGGGTCCTAAGGGCACCAACCAACGGTGTGGCATCTTGGGAGCGGACCATCGGTGACCGGGTGACGACCGGTGAGGTTCTAGGAAGTGTCGGCACCACTCCCGTGACAGCCCTCATCGACGGAACGATCCGAGGCCTGATCGCCAATGGGACTCCTGTGGCCTCCGGGACCAAGGTCGGCGATGTCGACCCGCGTGGCGACGAAGTAGACATCGATCGGGTGTCGGATAAGGCACTTGCCGTAGGGGGCGGCGTCCTCGAGGCGGTACTCGCTTGGGTCGGCAGTGAGGACTAACTGGACAGTGACCACCAACGAACCGGCGCACGTCGCCGATCTCTTGGGAGCACAGGGCCGCATCACGGCTCTGGTTGGCGGTGGCGGCAAAACGACCTTGCTTCAAGCCTTGGGCGCACACCTTGGTCGCCGAGCCATCCTGACCACCACCACCCGGATGGCTGCTACCGAAGTCGGCGGGGCACGGCTCCTTCTTGGACCATCCTTAGACGACCTGGCCGAAGCGGCAGATGACGACGATCCCCGGCCAATTCTGGTCTGGAGCCGGATCATCGATACCTCTAGCGGCGACTCGAAGGGCTTGGGGGTAGACACCAGCGTGCCGGCCAAATGGTTGGCGTTAGTCGACCACGTACTGGTCGAAGCCGATGGGTCCCGAGGGCATCCCGCCAAAGCTCCTGCTCCGCACGAACCTGCTCTACCAACCGGGCCAACGGACGTAGTGGCGGTCATGGGGGCCAACGCCCTGAACCGGGTGATCGCCGACCAGTGTCACCGGCCGCTGCGACTTGCCGCCGCTGTCCACTGCTCGCCTTATGAGCGCCTCACTCCCGAGCGGGCCGCCGTTCTCCTGACCTCACCGGGCGGGGCCCGCCGGTCGGTTCCGGACGACGCCGATTTTTCTATCGCTATCACCATGGTCGACGAGACCAACCGTTCGCTGGTCGACCATCTGATAGCCGAAATCTCCGATCGAGAACCAGGAACTCCCATCCATCGATTCCACACCCAGCGGGTTGGGGACCCGGAGTAGATTTCCGTCATGTCTTCAGGGCGCCTCCGGGCCAGCGTCAACCTGATCCCCGAGGCACCCGTGAATGCCATCCGCGATCTCGCAAAAGAAGCAGAGCATCTAGGCTTTGACCGCTGTTGGGTTTACGACGAGGGCCTCGCTACCCGTGACCTATACGTCACGATGACAGCCATCGCCCAGGCCACCAACCGCCTTGAAATCGGACCCGGGATCACCAATGCCTACAGCAGGCACCCCGCCCAGACTGCAGCGGCGATCGCCACGCTTGACGAACTCTCGGGCGGCCGGGCCTTTCTCGGCCTTGGAGCCGGTGGGAGCCTTACTCTCGATCCACTGGCTCTAGAGCTAATCCGCCCTTTGGAAACTGTCCGCCTGACCATTGAGGCCTGCCGGGACCTCTTTGACGGGGCAACCGTCGACTTGGAAGCTCCAACCTTCTCGCTCCGGTCGGCCCGCCTAGGTTGGGCTAGACCAGATATCCCGATCTGGCTTGCTGGTCGGGGCCCCAGGATGCTTGACCTCGGTGGCGCAGTTGCCGATGGCGTCATGCTCGACTTCATCTACAAGCCGTCGCTCGGCGAGTACGTGGACAGGGTTCGTGCCGGCTCAGCCAGAACAGGCAACCGGGCCGGCATCTGTTACTCGACGATGGTGGTTACCGACGACGCTGCTCTCGAAACGGTCCGGCCGCACATGACCTACCGACTGGTCGACTCCCCGGAGCCAGTGCGGTCCGCCCTCGGCATAACCGATAAGGACGTGGCCACCATACGGTCCGCCCTGGCTGACGGGCTGGAGTCTGCAGCACGCCACGTCCCCGACGAGTGGGTCCTTCCATTCGTGATCGCCGGCACGGTCGATGAGTGCGCCGCCGAACTCGCTGCTCTGACAGAGTTACACGACCTCGACGAGTTCCTGCTGCCCGTTTTCGACGCACACACGGGAGCCGACCTACTCGATGTAACAGCACGAGTTTTGGCTGGCTCGTGAGCCCCAGTCTTCAAGAGCCACAACTGACCCGGCCCGCGACTGAGGTTCTACACGCCGCCAACGTCACTCTTCCGATAACCAATCCCCTCCCCCCGCTGGTCGACCCACCTCATCCACCGGTAACCGACCCAGTCGAAGAGCCCCTCGTGGCAGTCAACCACCCGCGCATCACTTGCTTGGAGAACTACCGGCACGCCGGGTGGCAGCATGCCGGCCGAGGGTGCCTCCTCCGAAGCCAAGTAGCCGATCGACTTGGCCGAGTGGCTGACGGCCTACCCGACCGTTGGGGGCTGGCCATCTTCGATGGATTCCGTCCGTTCGCCCTGCAGGTCGAACTTTACGAAGCGGCCTACGCCGACCCCGAACTCCCGCCCGGCTTCTTCGCCGAACCGGACGACGACCCAACAAAACCACCGCCCCACCTCACTGGAGGTGCGGTGGACCTGACTCTAACCCTCGACAGAGTGCCCCTGGCGCCGGGAACCGGTTTCGATGACCTCACCCCCCGCGCTCATGCTGCGGCACTCGAAGATGAACCCGGCCCCGACCGTGACGTACGTCGGATTCTCTACCATGCCATGGCTTTTGAAGGCTTCGTGGTCTTCGACGGCGAGTGGTGGCACTTCGAGCACGGCACGCGCCGTTGGGCGGCGATCTCCAGGCAGTCTGCTCTGTACGGTCCAGCCGCTGATCCCACCGTCTGAACCGCGGCGCGGCATGAGCCGGGCTTGCTGTGAGATAAGCCTCAGGTGATGGTCAACTGCAGGCTCACACGGGTGGCGCCATGGTCTACGGCAGCCCGGACAACGGCGTCCACGGCATCGAGCACGGCGGCCGAACCGCCTTCCACCGAGGTGCCAAACGGACCTACCTCGACAACCAGTCCTGCCGCCTCGGCCACCTCGATGGCGGCGCGCACATGCGGTCCGGGTTCTCCCTCCACAAAGGGTTCGATGGTGAACTCGGCAACCGTAGCCACAGCACCATCATTGCCGATGGGATGGCGCCGGTCCGGTGACCGGCAGAACCTCAGTCCCAGAGAACACGGGCCCGCTCGGCCAAGGCTCGGTGAGCCGAACGCAAGTCAAGGCCGAGCAGTCGGCCGTCAGAAACCACTGGCCGGCCATTAACGAATAGGTGGCGCACCCGTCGGTCGGGCCCAAGAACCAGTCCACCTAACACGTCGGACATGTCACCCAAATCGTGTCCTGGCCATACGGCCAAATCGGCCCGCATGCCAACGGCCAACGTTCCGGCTTCGGTCATACCCAAGCAATCAGCCCCGCCTCGTGTAGCAATCTCCAAAACCTCGTCAGGCATCAGGGCATCGGCTCGAGCCTCGCGCATCCGGGCCGTGTAGAGAGCCTGGCGAAGCTCCGGGAAAAGTCCTCCTACCTCGTTGGAAGCCACACCATCGACGCCCAGGCCGACCGGACAACCAGCAGCACGAAGGTCGGTGACCCGGCAAAGGCCTGTAGCCAGACGGGCATTGGAGGACGGACAGTGGGCGATGCCGGTGCCGGCAGGACCGAGGATGGCCATCTCTTCCTCACTGATGTGTATGCCATGAGCCAACCAGACGTCATTGCCTACCCAGCCCCATTCCTCCAACATCTCCACCGGACGGCGACCAAAACGCTCCAAGCAATGGTTCTGCTCGTCGATTGTCTCGCAAAGGTGAGTGTGGAGGCGCAGGCCATACTGTCGCGCCAGTTCTGCAGACTCGACCATCAACTCGGTGGTCACCGAAAAGGGACTACAAGGGGCGACTACGACATTGACCATTTCGCCGTCGTGATGACGATCCGCTACCGACTTGGTCGATGACAAGATGTCGTCGCGATCCTCCACCAGGTGGTCGGGTGGGAGTCCACCCTGGCTCTCGCCGAGGTCCATCGACCCACGGGAAAGGTGTAGTCGGATCCCGACAATCGCTGCCGCCTCAACGATGGCGTCAAAGACCGTGTCGTCCCCACCCGGCACCACGTAGTGGTGATCCGCAGCAGTGGTGCAGCCGGTAGCCGCCAACTCTGCCAGCCCCACAAGTGCAGCAGCCCGGACATCCTCCACCGACATCCGATTCCAGACCGGATAGAGGGCCACCAGCCAATCGAACAGGCCGCAGCCGGTGGCCCGACCGCGGGTCATCCACTGGTAAAGGTGGTGGTGCGTATTGACGAGCCCGGCTGTGACCACGTCACCGTCGCAACGCACCACCTCGTCATCAGGCTCGGGGGCGATAGTGCCCAGAGCCACGATTCGCCCGTCGTGGATGGCCACGTCGCCGGGAAACCTGGCACCCCGCAGGACCAAACGCCCTCCGGAGGCCGGCGCTGGACCGCTCACGGCGTCCAGTCCGCGAAGGCGTCGATCATGAGCCGAACATCCGGACCAAGCGGATAAAGGATCGGACAGGTGCAACCGTCGGCCATGTACTGGGCGACCTTCTCGCGCACTTCCTCAACTGTCCCGGCGGCACAGATCATCTGGACCACTTCATCGGGCACCAACTTCGAGGCGGCCTCCACCTGCTCATGGGTGGCTGGCCAGGTCAGGACTCGACCAATCTCCTCCAGGAGGTGCTCGGGCACACCCGAGGCCTTCATGATGTGTGGCTGCTGGCCTAGATACTGGGTAACCATCATCCGGGCACCATCAAGCGCCTCGGCGCGACTCTCGGCCACCGAACACACGACCAGTTGCGGCCGATCAATGTCATCGATCGAACGACCTGCTCTGGCCGCGCCGTCAGCCAAACGGTCCATGGCCCGTCGGTTGTATTCCGGTGAAACGAGATAGTTCAGGACCACCCCATCAGCAATTTCGCCAGTGAGTTCCAGCATCCGGTCGCCGGTAGCACCAATGTAAATGGGCACCTCTTTGGGTCGACGGGGCTGGTAGACGTAATCCAATTCGACGCCGTCGAGATGAACAAACTCCCCGTGAAAAGTGACAGTCTCATCGGCCAGCAGAGCCCGACAGGCTTCGACGATCTCGCGCATGGCGGTCAGCGGTCGGCGTCGCTCGACGCCCACCTTGGAGGCCAGCGGATCCCACCAAGCGCCAATCCCGAGGATCATCCGACCGGGTGCCAGGTCATCAAGGGTGGAAAAGGTGGAGGCCAAGCGGGCTGGGTTACGGGTCCAACAGTCGACCACTCCTGATCCGATCTTCAGAGTCTCGGTGCAGGTGGCAAAGGCCGCCATGGGCACCACCGCATCACGGACCAGCCGCGAGTCAGCCTGCCACACCGCCTCGAAGCCACTCTGTTCCGCGTAGGTGGCGTATTCCATCGCCTCGGCGATGGGGTGGGCGTCTTGAAGGTAGATACCCAGTCGTGTCATGCGTTCATTTCTCCTCTAGATAACAGATCCGGTCGTGAGAGAGCTCATCGTCAGACCTCTCCAAGGCGGGCGTGTAGTCGATTCGCCTCCTCCGCGGCACGCACCCTGACCTCTTCGGCGTCGACCCTGGTAGGCCGTCCGTCGGCCAGTACCACCTCACCAGCGACCTCCACTGTTTGCGGTCCGACACCGGTGGTGAAGGCGAGCGACCAGGGATCGACATGCTCGTATGACCAGGTCACCACGTCGTCGCCAGCCTCCGGAAAGAGGTCCCAACCGGCCTCCAGCCAAGCCCAGGCCGACTCGGGAGTTGCCGTCACGTCGTCCTCGCGGTGCCTGACGTACGCGACGCGGAACTCGTCGAGCATGTCAGCACCAATACCATCGGTTCCGAGAGCCACCGGGTTGGTAAAGCGGGCCGGACGGGCGTACCCGACCGAGTTGTTCATGTTGGAACGCGGGTTGTGGACGATCGTCCCGGCCAGTTCGTGACCATCTGCCAGATGAACCCCGTGGACTAGCAGCCAGTCGTCAGTAGCCAACGGGCTGAGTCGGTCGGCTGCTCCAGCGTCGACCAATCCCTCGGCTACGTGGACATGAACACCTACGCCGAGGTCCGCTGCCAGACCGGCAGCTGCCGCGAGGCTGTCGTCGGTGCAGGTGAAGGCAGCGTGCAAACCAACCATCCCTCGGCCTCCGGCACGCAGATACCGCTCATTCTCAGCCAGGCCCCGGCGTGCGCCGTCGGGCCCGTGGCGGTCGGTAATTCCGTAGGAACATGAAACCCGCACACCGACCTCGGCGCACGCATCAGCAATGACATCCAACGAACCCTCAATGGCCTCCGGCGACTCGTGGTGATCGATGATCGCGGTGCAGCCCCGCTCAAGAGCCTCGACCGCTCCCAGCATGGCTGACCATCGTATTGACTCAAGGTCGAGCGCCCGGTCGAGACGCCACCAAACCAGTTCCAGAATGTCGGTAAATCCGGTGGGGGTGCGCTGTGGCGCTGGCATGCGCCGAGCCAGCGCCGAGTAGAGGTGGTGGTGGGCACAGACCAGACCCGGAGTCGTGCCCGTCGGCCGCCCAGCGGCTTCAGCCTCGCTACTCATCGACCATCCCATGGCGCCCAGCGTTCCTGTTGCTCGGGGGCGGTCATGGGCAGGGTGTGACGCCACTCCCCGTCGCGAGCGTGAAGCGCTGCAGCCACCGCTCCAGCTGTCGGAATAAGGCCAATCTCACCCACACCCTTGATCCCGTAAGGGGCGTTGGGCTCCGGAGCCTCAACGAGACGGACGTCGACGGCTGGCATGTCCTTGGGCCGGATAATGCCCAGAGAGCGAAGGGTCTCGTTTCTCGGTCGGCCATCCCCATCGACCGGGAAGCCCTCGGTCAGGGCGTAACCCAAACCCATGTGGACGGAACCCTCAACCTGGCCTTCGCATAGCAGAGGGTTTATTGCACGACCCACGTCGTGAATGGCTAGGACGTGGTCGATGTCGCCCGTATCAGGATCGAGGACCACCATCTGTGCTGCGTACCCGAAGGTGGAGTGAATGATGGGGTTCTCGACACCGTCAGACAGCGAGTTGGTCCAATCGACCCGGTACTCGCCCTCGTATTCGACGCCGGGGCGGCAACCGTCAGCCAGTGCATTCCGGCAGGCATCAGCCACCGAGCCCGCACCCATCAGTGTGCCGCGGCTACCGGTGGTCTGGCCAGCACCGAGCTCACGAGTGGTATCGACAACGACATCCACTGCATCGGCAGCCACGCCCAACTCCTCCACTGCGACTTGGAGAGCAACGGTGTCGACCCCCTGTCCCATTTCGGTCCAGCAGTGCCGGACTTCGACACGGCCATCGTCGGTGAAGCGGACAGTCGCCTTCGCAACCTCCTTGAATCCGTTGCCTAGTCCGGAATTTTTGAGTCCTAGGCCAAGTCCAACTGGCCGACCCGCCGCCAGAGCCTCCTCATAAGCCTCCCTGACCTCGTCGAGACAGGCCCGGGCACCAAGGCAACCATCGTCCATAACCTGCCCCGGACCCCATACCGAACCCGGCTCGACGACATTGCGGTCGCGGATCTCCCAGCCTGTGATGCCGACCTTCTCGGCCAGGCGATCCATCACTCCCTCCATGGCAAACTGGGCCTGGTTAGACCCGAAACCTCGGAACGCTCCACACACTGGACTATTGGTGCGCACGGCCGTCGCCTCGACATCGATGGCGGGCAGGACGTAGGGGCCACAAGCGTGCCCAGCAGCACGCTCAAGAACCTTCATACCTACCGAGGCGTAAGGGCCGGAATCTCCGATCATCCTCACCCATAGGCCGGTGAGGCGACCATCGTCATCGCAACCCGCTCGGTAGGCAAGACGGATCGGATGTCGCTTGGGGTGGATGAGGAGAGACTCCTCGCGTGACAGTGTGCACCGAACCGGACGTCCTGTGGCCCAAGCCGCCAGAGCGGCATGAGCCTGATTGGACATGTCCTCCTTGCCACCGAACGCTCCGCCGTTTGACACCAGTTCCACGGTGATCCGCTGTGGTTCCATTTCGAGGACCGACGCAATCTGGTTCCGATCGTCCCATACCCCCTGACCCCCGGAATAAACGTGCAGTCCCGGTTGCCCATCGGAGCAGTCAACGGGGACGGCCAGCGTCGACTCGGGCTCGACGAAGGCATGTTCGATGCGCTGGGTCTGGAAGACCTGATCAACCACGTGGGCTGAACGGGCTAGGGCCTCTTCAACGTCGCCGCGAGCGTACCGGGACACCGAGAGCACGTTGCCGTCGAGTTCCCAGACCGCATCCTCGGCAGCTTCCAAGGCAACCACCGGGTCGCTATAGACGGTCAGCGGGACGTACTCGACCTCAACAAGGCCAGCAGCCCGGCGGGCTGTCTCCCGGTCGTCGGCGACTACCACGGCGAGGACGTCACCAAGGTAAGAAGTACGTCCGCCCTCGGGAATCATCACCGGCCAGTCGGTATGAATGAGGCCGACCCGGCGAGCCCCGGGAATATCGGCAGCAGTCAGAACGCACTGCACCCCAACTACCGCTTCGGCGGCCGAGGTGTCGATCTGCACCACCTCGGCCCGAGCGTGATCCGCTAGGCGGAGAACAGCGTGCAGCAAATCGTCTGACTCCCAGCCCCCGGGGACACGGGCATCGGGACCCGCACCATCTGGCACGAGATCGTCGATAAATGGACGGTCGCCGAGTGTCAATTCGCAAGCTTCGACCTTGGCCACGCTTGAACCAATACCGCCATTGGGTAGAGGCACCGGAACCTCGCCGGCTGCTAGGGACTCAACGGCGTCGAGGATCTTCACGTAGCCCGTGCATCGGCACAGGTGGGCGCCAAGGTGACGGGCTACGTCACCACGGTTGAGTTTCCGCCCCTTTTCATCGGCCCTATCCAGCAGGGACTTTGTCCGCATGACGATCCCGGGCGTACAAAAGCCGCACTGCAAGGCACCGTGGGCGGCAAATGCCGCGGCGTACCGCGCCCGCTCGTCGGCATCCAGACCCTCCAGCGTCGTCACCGCAGCACCCTCCACCCTTTCCATGGGCGTCTGGCAGGCCACCCGGGCTTTCTTGTCGAGAAGGACCGTGCAGCTTCCACACTGGCCCGACGGCGAACACCCGTCCTTGGGCGATATCACCCCGAGTTCGTCACGCAGGGCGGCCAATAGGTGGGGATGCTTCGAGGAGACCTCGAGATTGGCCCCATTCAGTTCGAAGGTCGTCACGGGAGATCGCCTCCGGTTGCCTTCGGATCCGCAAGGCCCGTCCGCACGTGGTCAGGGACCTGGGCACCCCTTTGCCCGGTAATCAGCTCATAGACCTCGGGCCGGCGGTAACGACCGAAGTCAAAAAGTGTCTCCTTGAAATTTGCGCACAAGTCGAGGTCGGCCTCAGCCACCACCAATTCATCCTCCACGGTCGTCGCCATTGCCCGGACCTCCCCCGACGGGGCGATAATCGACGTCTCACCCAGCAAGTCGCAGCCCTCCTCGCGCCCAGCCTTGGCCACGCCAACCACCCACATGCCGTTCTGATACGCACCCGACTGGAGAACAAGCCCGTTGTGAAAGCCCTGTAAACGGTCCTGGTCGGGATCCGGCGCATAGTGGATCGGCGTGTTGTAGCCGATAAGTGCCAGTTCACATCCCTTCAAGCCGAGGACCCGATAGGTCTCAGGCCAGCGACGGTCGTTGCAGATGGCCATGCCGACCACCCCACCGAACGCTGCATGGACTTCGAACCCTTCACCGGGTTCGAAGTAGTAACGCTCGAGGTGCTGGAAGGCCCGCCACGGTTCATTCTCCTCGTGTCCCGGCAGGTGGACCTTGCGGTATTGGCCGACCACTGTTCCGTCGCGTTCGACTAGGAGGGCCGTGTTGTAGCGATGGCCGTCTTCGGTCAACTCGGCATAGCCCAGATGGAAACCAACGCCAAGCCGTCGAGCCTCGTCGAATAGTGGCCGGGTTTCATCACTGGGCATTTCGGTCTCATAGAAGTGGTCGGCCTCTGATAGGTCGTCGACCCACCAGCGCGGAAAGAAGGTGGTAAGCGTCAGTTCAGGAAAAACGACGAGGTCACAACCGGCCTCAGCTCCGGACCGCAAAAGGGAGATCAGTCGCTCCACCACCTCTGACCGGCTGTCAGCAAGTTGGATGGGACCCATCTGGGCAGCCCCAACTGTCACCGTCCGGTTCACTAGTCCTCTTCTCCATCGCTAGGAACTCCCGATTCGAGCGGGTGAGCATCCAGAACAAGGAGGGTGTGGAGGAGGACGTTGGCACCAGCCACCAGGTCCTCAGTATCGGTGTGCTCTGCCGGGTTGTGGCTTATTCCGTGACGGCTGGGAACGAACACCATGCCGGTTGGACAGATTCGGGCCAGCATCTGCGCATCGTGCCCCGCCCCAGAAGGCATGCGGCGGACCGAATGGCCCAGCCGTTCGGCCACCGTCGCCACCGTCTCCACCATTCGGTCGTCGAAGGCGACTGGCTCAAATCTGGCCAGAGTCCTCTTGTCGATGGTGACGCCCTCGGCCTCAGCCATCTCCGCGACAAAGCGTGCAAGGTCCGCTTCCACCCCACTCAGCAGGGACTCGTCGGTGTTGCGAAGGTCGACCGTCATAGTCGCCGACCCGGCTACTACGTTCACGAGGTCCGGGTGCAAATTCAACTGACCGACGGTGCCGACCTGACGGTCAAGGCGTCCCTCGGCGACGGACTGGCGGTTTAGACGATTGGCTAGATCCCGCACCTGCACGGCAATAGTCGCGGCGACATGGCCGGCGTCGCGGCGAAGTTCCATGGGTGTAGTACCAGCATGATTGGACTGACCAGTAATCGTCCACTCCGTCCAGGAGATTCCCTGTACCCCAGTCACAGCACCGATGGTCGTGCCTTCGGCCTCCAGCACCGGGCCCTGTTCAATATGCAATTCTACGAACGCCCGAGGTGCCACTCCCGGACAGGGAGCCGGCCCGTGGTAGCCAATTCGTTCAAGTTCCTCGCCAACCACCGCACCATCGATGCCGACGATGTCCAGCGCCTCCTCAAGGGGCATGCCACCGACATAGACAAGGCTGCCAAGCATGTCCGGCGGGAAGCGTGCTCCCTCCTCGTCAGTGAAGAACGCTACGGCGACCGGGTGATTAGTCTCGATTCCGTTGCGCTCGAGAGTCTCGACCACTTCCAGCCCGGCCAGTACGCCAAGGTTGCCGTCGTAACGACCCCCGGTGCGCACTGTGTCGATATGGCTACCGGTCATAGTAGGTGGGCCGTCAGTGCGGCCCGGCCGGATGCCGACGACATTTCCAATGGCATCGACAGTGACCGAAAGCCCTAGGTCGCTCATCCAAGCAACTACGAGATCTCGGCCCGCTCGGTCCTCGTCGGTCAGGGCCAGTCGGCACGAACCGTCCCCGTCGATCGGCCCAATTGCTGCCAGGTCTTCAATGCGCCTCATCAGTCGGTCGCCATCGATCCGTAGATCAGCGTGAAGGAGATTGGAAGGGGCGTAATCGATCACGCCGCAACCTCCGGCGAGGATTTGACGGGGTCCCGGTCCGCTAGGGCAATGTCCTCAGGTCGGACGGGAACACGAGGTAGGGCGAGACCGGTGGCGGAACGAATTGCACCGACCACTGCCGGCGTCGACGAGATGGTCGGTGACTCGCCGATCCCCTTTGCGCCAAACGGGGCACCTGGCTCCGGCTGCTCCACCAGCGCGGCAATCTCCACTGGCGGCATGTCAAGTGCAGTGGGAATCAAATAGTCGGTGAAAGAGGCGTTGCGGATCCGTCCACCCTCCACTTGGACCTCCTCCATAACGGCGAGGCCCACCCCCTGTGCGGCTCCACCCTCAAGTTGGCCCACAGCCTGACGGGGATTGAGAATGCGGCCTACGTCCTGTGCCGTGGTCAGCTCTACAACCCGAACAAGGCCTAGATCAGGGTCCACGTCGACGATGGCCCGGTGAGCCGACACAGCAAAAGAAACGTGTGCGTCACCCTGTCCATCACTGTCTAGTGGGACCGTTGGTGCGTGTCGATGGACCACGGAGGCCACGACCGGTTCGCCAGTTGCCTCGGTCAAGGACGGGGAGTATCCATCAGGCAGGCCAGTCACCTGGCCATCAACCAAAGAGAGGTCATCAGCGGGGACCTCGTAGTCGCCAGCGATTCTTGTTAGGAGGTCGCTCCGAGCAGCTTCACAGGCCAACTGCACAGCTCCTCCAGACATCCAGGTCTGGCGGCTAGCCGATGTCGAACCAGCCGATCCGATGCCAACAGTCGATGCCGGTTCGAGCACCACTTCGGAGGTCCCGAGTACCTCGCCGACAATCTGGCGCACGAGAGTGACAAAACCCTGGCCAACCTCGGCGCATGCGCTGGTGATGGTGACCACACCGTCGCGGATCTCACAACGAGCCTCGCTGGAATCGTCGAACCCCTCTGAGAACATGAGATTCTTGAACCCAAGAGCCACGGCTTCGCCGCGCACCACGTGATCAGCATCGGCTGTGCGACCCGCACCTCCTGGACGTGCCATAGGTTCCTCGGGCCTGACCGCTGCCGACGGATGGCCGGCGCAGGCGTCGAGGACCTCGACCACCGGCAGGCTTCCGGTAACCCGTTGACCAGTGATCAGGACGTCGCCTGTGGCCAGAGCGTTCCGACGACGCAGGGCGACCGGATCCATACCCAAGGCATCAGCAAGGAGCTCCATCTGCGCCTCATGGGCGAAACAGGTCTGCACGGCACCAAAGCCCCGCATGGCACCGCACGGCGGATTGTTAGTCCGGACTGCCAAGCCCTCAACTTCGGCGGACGGAACCCGATAGGGGCCGGTGGAGAAGCAGGTCGCGTTGGCAAGTACGGCGGAACTCGTCGAGGCATAGGCGCCGCCATCGAATAGTAGGTGAGCCTCAACTCGGACTAGGTCGCCGACAGAATTGGCGTAATGCCGATACCACATGCGGGCCGGGTGCCGATGCACGTGACCATGGAAACTCTCCTCGCGGGAATACGACATCTTCACCGGGCGCCCGGTCCGCAGAGCTAGAAGGCAGAGGTGTACGTGGAGGCTGAGGTCCTCCCGAGCACCGAAAGCTCCTCCGACGCCAGCCAGAGAAAGACGAACTCGGTCGGAAGGTAGACCGAGGCAGGCCGCCACTTGATCCCGGTCGGCGTGTAACCACTGGGTGGCCACGTGGAGATCGACACCGCCATCCCCATCGGGCACGGCCATACCGGATTCGGGCCCAAGAAAGGCCTGGTCCTGCATCCCCACTTCGTAAATTCCCTCGACAGATACCAGATCCGATCGGCCGACGACCGTCTGGTCACCATGGCGCAGATGGATGCGCCGAAAGACGTTGCCGTCCGGATGAATGGGCTCCGAAGCCTCGGCCAACTCCGAGTTGACCAGTGCCTCAATCGGCTCGTACTCGACCACGATGGCATCCAGCGCCCGGCGCGCCGTTGCTGGATGGTCGGCGGCGACAATGGCTACCGGTTCCCCCTCGTAACGCACCACTCCGTCAGCTAGGACGGGTTGGTCAGCCCGCTCGAGCCCGTAGGTGGACGACCCCGGGACGTCCTCGTGCGTAAGGGCGGCGTATACCCCAGCGAGCGCCAGGGCCGGTCCGACGTCGAGATGACGGATCACAGCCGACGGATGGGGCGACCGAAGGGTCCCACCCCAAAGCATCCGGTCGTGCCAGAGGTCGCTCGAGAAGGCGAAGTCTCCGGTGACCTTCGGAACCCCGTCTGGACGGGGCGCGTCGTCGCCAATGCGGGACGCTGGGGCGTCCATCCCGACCCGACCGACCTCAACGTCCACGATGGCGTTCACACCGCTCACTGGGAATCGTCCGAACTGCCACGTCGAGCGGCCGCTAAATCCACTGCCTCGAGGATTCTCCCGTAGCCGGTGCACCTGCAAAGGTTCCCGGAGATCGCCTCTCGGACAGTGAGATCGTCGGGTGCTGGATCGTCGTCCAGAAGTTGGTCGACTGCCATGAGTAGGCCGGGTGTGCAAAATCCACACTGCACCGCACCTGCGTCTAGGAAAGCCTGCTGCACATCAGCAAGGCCCCCTCCGGAGGAGTCGCTGCCGAGCCCCTCGATGGTGGTCACCTCGGACCCATCTGTCGCCGCGGCAAGCACTAGGCAACTACAGACCAGCCGGCCATCGACCCGCACTGTGCACGAGCCGCACTCACCCTCCTCGCAGGCATTCTTGGAACCAGCCAAGCCAAGACGCTCCCGAAGGACGAAGAGCAGACTCTCTCCCGGCAGTGCATCCACTACCCGGTGCGGACGTCCGTTGACACTCAGGTTCAGCGGCTCAGAGGCCATTACGTTCCTCCCCGGATGCTAGGGCGCGCCGCAGAGATCGCCTGGCTAGGACGGCGACAGCATGTCGTCGATATGCGATGGTGCCTCGGTGGTCGTCGATGGGACGGGCGGCATCGGCGACCAGTTCACAGAGCCGTTCCACTACCTCCGAGTCAAGGATGCCATTACCGGACCAGTCAATCCTTTCCGCTGCCAGCACCTCGGCCTCGACAGCTCGGATCGGCACTGGTCCAACCGACCCAAGGGCGATTCGGACGTTTCGTCCCGGCCGGTCCACAACTAGAGCCAGCGATGCCACCGAGATAACCATCGCATTTCGAACCCCAACCTTGAGGAATTCCTGAGGCCCGTCAGTGACCGGAAGATGCACCGCCGCTATTAGCTCCCCCGGCTCTAGAGCAGTGGCCTTAGGCCCGATGACAAAATCATGCAGTGGGAGCATCCGGGATGCCGAAGCCGACCGGACCTCCACCTCGGCATCTAGGGCAGCGAGAACCGGAAGCGTGTCGCCCGCCGGGGATGCCGTGCCAAGATTGCCGCCAATGGTTGCCGCATTTCGAATCTGGGGCGATCCGACGGTACGGGCGGCTTGGGCCAGGGCAGGCACCAGTGAGGCGAGTTCACCATCTCCTATCTCTGCACAGGTCGTGCAAGCTCCGATTCGCAACGAGCCACCATGTTGAGCCCACCCTCGTAGCTCGGGAATCCGGTCCACCACGACGACGTCCTCCATGTCGCGCCCGCCGCGATTTGCCTCGACCATGAGGTCGGTCCCACCGGCCAGAACTACCGCGTGGGGTCGGTCGGCTAATGCGGCACAGGCCTCGTCGAGTGTCCGTGCGATAGTGGCCGTCACCCTGTAATGCTGCCGCGCTCTGGGTCTCGCGTCAACATTTTGTCAACTTCCGGGCAGAGGTTAGTGTCCCTGCCGTGTCCAGTCCTATCGGCACATCCACCGAGGAGACATTGACGGTCGTACCGGCCGTCGGAGAGATGCTCGAGGTCGTGAACGCGGTCGCCGAAGCACTGGGCGGAACCGTGGTTCCGACCGACGTTATGGTCGATGGAGACGTCCCGGTCGCCTGGCGCGGCGAGGTCCTGGCCGGCATTCGTCGCCCCGACCCCCACCTCGACCTCCACGATGCACTCCCTACTCTCATCGCCGAGGTGGAAAACGAAATCGGCCTGCGCTGCGCCGAGATGGGCCGGGCCCAGAAGCAGGAAGCGGTAGCTCGACTCAATGGCCGGGGTGCCTTCACCCTCCGCAAGTCGGTCGAGGATGTGGCCGAGGCGCTCGGAGTCAGTCGGTTCACTGTCTACAACTACCTTGAACGTGCCGAGGAGTTCTGACTCCTACCAGGCCATCTCGATCCGCCCCACTAAGAGATCCGCCGGTACGGTCCGGAACCATGTCCACATCCGACTCTGATCTAGCCCGGCTTGACGCCGTCGAACTCGCACATCGCATCCGCGCCGGCGAACTCTCTCCCGTCGAGGCCGTGCAGGCCACCATTGGCCGAATCGAGCGCCTCAACGAAAAGCTCAATGCCGTTATCCACAAGCAGTATGAGGAGGCGCTGGAGTTGGCTGCCTCCACCGAACTACCTGACGGGCCATTTCGCGGCGTGCCGATGCTCATAAAGGACCTCTGGACAACCGAGGCCGGCAAGCCCCACCACGCAGGCATCCAAGCGCTGAAAGACGCCGATTTCACCGCCTCCGACGAGGCAAATTTGGTCACCCGCTACAAAGAGGCCGGATTCGTGATCGTGGGCCGGACCAACACACCGGAACTCGGTCTGGTAGCAACCACCGAACCCCGGTCATATGGCCCGACCCGTAACCCGTGGAACCTCGCACACGGAGCTGGTGGATCCTCCGGCGGCGCGGCTGCAGCGGTCGCCGCAGGGATGGTGCCTGCAGCCAATGCCAGCGACGGCGGTGGGTCGATCCGAATCCCAGCCGCCATGTGCGGCCTAGTAGGCCTCAAACCATCGCGAGGACGGATCTCGCAGGGGCCGCGCGAGGAATGGTCATTCTCCTGCCAGCACGTAGTCAGCCACAGCGTGCGCGACACGGCGGCAATCCTCGATGTCTGCGCCATCCCGTTCCTCGGTGACGGCGTGGTTGCCCCCAACTACGGAAGGCCCTACATCGACCAAGCTGCAACGGATCCGGAGTGCCTTCGCGTCGGACTAATGCCCGACAACCACCGCGTCGAAAATCACCCCGACTGCGAGGACGCCGTGCGCAAGGCCGCCGACCTGATGGCCGACGCCGGCCATGTGGTTGTCGAGTCCCGACCCGAGGCCTTCCGTCACGTCGGCGTGATCAAAGATCTGGTCTGGGCGTTCAACCTCCATTGGCGAGCTGGGGCTGTGGTGAACATGGAAACCTTGGGCGAGCAGTTGGGCCGCCCAGTCACCGAAGAAGACGTTGAGCCCGGAACCTGGGCCATGGCCGAGGCTGGCCGAGGCGTCACCGCCCCCGATTACCTGAAGGCGCAAGGAATCATGGGCACTTGGCGACGCTCCATGGCGGCCTGGTGGGAGGACTTCGACATACTCCTCACACCGACCACCGCTCGTCCCGCCCCGAAATTGGGCGAGCTCACCCCTAGCGACGACGAGCCGATGCGAGGGTCAAAGCGCTCGATCCCCTACTCGGTCTACACATCACCCTTCAATGCATCCGGCCAGCCGGCCATCTCGCTGCCAACGGGTTCAACCGAGGGCCTGCCAGTCGGAGTGCAACTGGTCGGCGCCTATGGACGTGAAGACATCCTGCTGTCGATGGCGGGGCAACTGGAACGCGCCCTGAACTGGTCGGCCAATCGTGCGCCATTACATGCCTGAATGGGCTCAGGCATCCAAAACGACGGTCCCGGCACCCTCCAGGTCGACCACAGGAGGCTCGGTTGACCAAGGGAAGTTGATCCACTGATCAGTGTGCCGCCAGACATACTCACAATCGACCACCGACTGGGGTTTCTGGTAGAGCACTGCCGACCGCACCTCGCCGACCTTTTCCAGCGCTGTCCGCCGAACCAAATCGAGGGTGTGCCCGGTATCAGCTACGTCGTCAACAATAAGGACCCTCTTGTCATCCAACTCCACCCAGTCCACGTCGGGAGGGAGAATCACCGGAATATCGAGGCGCTCGTCGACCCCTGTGTAGTACTCAACGTTCATCACGTAAAGGTTCTTCACCGCGAGGGCGTAGCCCAGCGAACCTGCCACGAAAAGTCCTCCACGGGCGATAGCCAGGATCATGTCCGGGCGGTAGCCATCTTCAGCGATTGTCTGGGCCAGTTCGCGAACTGCCGCGCCGTAGCCGGGCCAGTCCATTTCCTCACGGCCGGAATCGCCAATCGGCTCGTCTGCCACGCCGCTGCCTTCCCTCCGTGTCGTCGTCCGTGGCGGAAATCTACCGCTCGGCCAGCGACTCGTCACACCCAGCAATCCCCAAGCGGTTGTTCGCGGTCCAGTGCGCAATCAGTCATAGGTCGCGGCAATCGACCAACGGCCACTGCTGAGGACCACCAAGTGGGCCGTTCCATCGCCCACCACTACTTGGAGCCGGGCCCGCCTGCGATGCCGCTGGGAATCCCACCAGCGCTCATCCACTGGCCACGGCCCAGCCCATGCCGTGATGTCCAATACTTCTCCTAGGTCCATCCCGCCCTTAATCCGCAGCCGGTGGGGCGACGCTGATAGGGCCCCCCGACCATCCACCACCACCGAACGGCCCGCGGCATCAAGCACCTCCACCGGCAGCGGATCTGCGTGGACGGCAGCAGGAAAAGGGCCAGGAAGAGAACCTGGCCAGGGCGGCTCACTCTCTGTTGGCCTAATCCGCCGGGACCCCACGCCGGCACTTCCAACTACGGGCGGAATAAAAGGCACTAGGACAACGCTGTCGTCCGGATCCCGCCCTCCCCGCCATTCTGGGACCCGAACTGACTCGGGTCCCAGGAGGCCGACTAGGCGGGTACAGGCCCGGGTGGCCTGCACGTCGGACGACGAAGTCCCACCCCAGAAGCCAAGCTGACGACCAGTCGCCGGCACCACCTCATCGGGCACCAGGGTCAACAGCACCAATCCCGAAGTGGGACGAGCCGCCGGCGAACCGTAGAGCCATCCCTCGAGTTGCCACCGCACCCGGTCGACTACCGCCCTTGGAGCGAGTGCACCCTCGTCCCTCCACATCCGAGATAGCCGTTCTCCGCTCTCCGTCTCCATTTCGACCACCACCCGGGTGCAGGCCACGCCCCGGCGGTCCAAACCGGTGTGGAAAGACTCGGCCAACGACCGGGCAGCGAAAGCTGCCTGATCAACCCGGTCTATCGGTGGGTCAAAGGCCACCGATGCAGTCAGATCCGGCGGGTCCAACCGATGCTCCGAGAGGTGGTCGTCAAAACCGATAGCCAGACGGTGGGCAGCCAGACCCTCAGTGCCAAACCGTCCGACCACGTCCTCGACCGGCAGCGCCGCAAAGGATCCGATCGTGGACAGGCCGAGACGGACGAGGACGTCCACCAGTTCTCGGCGAGGCGCTGAAGGCTCATCTTCGGGGAACCCATCCCCTAAGAGCGCATCCACCGGTAGAGGGGCGAGAAAGGACAGGGTGCCACCCGGTGGGACCACTGTGGCCCCGCCGGATGCCACATCGCTTGACCGAGCAGCAAGGGTTGATGCGAAGGACCCATCAGCCACCCCAATGCGACACGGTGAACCGGGCCCGTCCTCTATTGGACCCACTGTCAGGCTCCCCGACAGGCCAACTAAGGCATCGTGGACCACCTCTACCGTCCGCCTTACCAAAGCCTCCTCTCCACCGAACAGACGGGCCGGACCCCGGACACCAAAACTGCACCATCCGGGACGGCGAACCTCCACTCGGGGGGTGACCGCTTCTAGGGCCGAGGCCACCACTTCAAAGTTCCGAGCCTCCCGAGCCTCGTCCCGTTCGACGACCCGTACTCCCGGACAGGCCAACTGAGCATCACGCCGGCGTAGACCTTGAACTACCCCAGCGATACGGGCAGTTGCCGTCGCAGCCACTACCCGCCCAGCGGCAAGGACCAGAGCCGGCTCCGACGGATTAACGCCGAGAACGACCAGGGGCCAATCCGGGCAGATGACCACCAAGGTCCGGGTCGGTGAGACGAAGGCATTGGTCACAGGCGGGCCAGAACACCTTCGAGGCTGGGTAGCAGGAACTCGCAGCGCCGCCCCCCCGGTGGCATTCCCCGCCCCTCAGCGACCACCTCAACACGACGGGTCCGCAAGCGGGCTAAACGCTCCACTCCTTCATCGGGACTCTCGGCCGGACTACCGGCAGACCCCTCCCAACTGGCTCGGGCGACCGACAGGGACAGGTCGAGGGGACCGACACTGGGTGGCAGACCATTGGAACCAAGTGACAGATAGAGCAGCACCGAACCACTCTCCCGACATCTGGCGGCCAACCGACGGGAGTTGGACGCTGATAGACGGTGGTTCGAAGCCACTAGCACGAGGTCCACCGCCCCAACGAGAGAGGCCACTATCGAAGCCCACGCCCCAGAGGGCGGGAAGACCACTATCAGTCGCTCCACCGACATTCCCATCTCGACTGCCGCTGCTGGACTCAGGTCAGCGTCACCAACCACCGCGACCCAAGAGCCAACCTGTGTGGCCCGGGCCATCAAGGCAAAGGCCAAGGAGCGGGCCCCCACTCCCGACAGCCCGATAGTGCTCCCCCGTCGGATCCCGTCGGGCAAAAGCCCGCCCAAAGCGTCGCCCACCGGCAAGGCCCGATCCACAGCCAGTACGGGGGAACGGACCACATTGGCCCACTGCCCCATCCCGTCTCGGACCTGCGGAATCGAGCCCGCCGGTGGCACACCGCGGAGTGCGGGGTTCAACTCGGGGTGCAAGTCTTCCGGGGACAGGTCGTCAAAGGGGTCGGGCTCAGCCAGCAGTCCTGAGGGCAGGAAGCGGGACATTCTAGCAGTATCGAACATTTGTTCGACTTCTGCAAGGGGCTGTCACCTCGGTGAGGCCCCTCAGCCCGTCATCAGCACCAGCCCAAACGCCGTGTAGGCAACCATGACCGCCAGCATCGGGTACTGGCTTCTCAATGCAGTGGCGGGCTCCCAGGACTCAACCGATCGGTCGTGGGCCAGCAGCACTCCGGTCAGGTGCCCAGCCACGATCGACCCCAACTGCACCCAACCGACCGTGGTCGGCGAGACCAGCGTCCAGTTGACCGGGTCGGCCACAGTGCCGAATAGGTCCCACCCCCGACCGTAGGGATCGGATAGAAGCACCCGGAACAGCTGGCCCTCCAGAACGAGCAACGAGAAGTAGTGGGCCACGTGGTACCCAAGCAAGATCGGAAGGAGCGAGTGCCCAAATCGCACAGCAAACTCCCCGGAGCCGGAGCCCCGACCGTCATCTCCGGCCTTCGGTGACACATCCCTGGTGAGTCGGCCGCCTAGACGACTGGCCAAGTGGTAGGCGGTCCCTACCACCACGATCACCCACAAAAGCCCCACCGTGCCCACCACAGTGGCTTCCCAGCCGCCCCGGCCAGATGAGACCTCGCCCCAAAAACTGGTTCTGGACACACCGTCAAACGCCGTGCCACCGAGAACCAGCAGCACAAGACCCACCTCCGACGGACGTAGCGGTTCGACAGCAGCTCCGACCAGCGGTAGACGAAGTGTCCACCGCCCATCAGGACGCCGTCCGAAGGGCGCTAGACGGGCCAGTAGGTCGATCAGCACGCCGAAGCCCTCCACCCGCCGCGCCGCTTCTGTACCCCACCGACGAGCGACCGCCAGAATCACCACGGTGTAGGCCAGAGCAGTCCAACCCAGGATCCTGGGACGAGCCCCATCGTGGTACACGAGTTCCAGCCACAAGAAACCCCCGACCGGGACGAGAGCCGTCCAGCCGCCGACAACCGCGACGGGCAGTTCTTCCGAGTCACTATGTCGACCACGAGCAACAAGACGGCTCAACGTGTCCCACGGGCCAACCGAACGCCAGAACGGTCCGAACAGTGCTGAGAGCAGCGGAACCCCCACCCAAAAAGCTACGTAGATAGCTACCGGTGAGAGATTGGCGCTCACATCGTCGGCGCCAAAGATCCCGGCGGTAACCACCACAACGAACAGGCCGAGGACCGCCAATCGAACCAGCACTGTGGTCCATCGGGCCGGCACTTCCAACCCGCCACGAGGTAGCAAGCGCCGGGCAGAGAGACCCACCAAAAGCGGACGGTGCCACAGCAGGCCAAGAGCGGCGAAAGACAAGACCATCGCCACGGCGGCAGACCATCCCGCCTGCCAGGCTGACAGCGGAAGGTCCGTGCGTCCACCCACCCCGTGGGCGAACACGACGACCGCGTCTACAGCGGTCAAGACACTTCGAGTTCGAAGACCTGCCGACCGCTGTCGTGGAGTTCGGCTTCGAAAATCCCAGGGATAGACGCTTGAACCAGAATCGAGGCTGGTCGACCGGGCTCGAGGTCGACAACGGCGTCGTAGACGTGGAGGTGCAACTCGTCGGCCATATCAGACACCACGACTACCTCGACCACGTCACCCACGTCGACGACCAACCGAGGCACTCCGCCCACGACGGACCCATCAGAAAACTCCACTTCGAATCGAATGTCGACCACGGTGGAGGAGTCCCCGGCGTGCCCGCCATGCCCATGCGCATCACCATGGTGAT
>MDTE01006950.1_pt1 | contig 31624 bp, 24 predicted proteins | sample 811231 | NCBI WGS metagenome assembly MDTE01 (sample SAMN05326651, study PRJNA326480) | marine metagenome | isolation source: seawater | place: Indian Ocean: Red Sea | collected 2010 | reverse complement strand
CGGGCGATGACGACGACTCGGGCGACGATGACGACTCGGGCGACGATGACGACTCGGGCGACGATGACGACTCGGGCGACGATGACTCCGCCGTCGTCGGAGAGTCCGATGAGGAGCCTCCGATCACGCTGGATCCGAGCCTTTCACCCAGCTGCGGCTGCCAAACAGGGAACAGCGCCGGCCCCACTGTCTCTGTTTTCCTGCTCCTGCTCTTTGGGTTGGTTTCCCGTCAGGGGCGCCGCGACCAGCTGGAGGGTCGTAGCATCGCTTGAGTCGGGCGGCTCATGAAGCGCCTGGCTCGATTGCTGTGCAGCCGTAGAGTCGCGGCGGTGACTGCCGCCTGCGTCCTACTAGTGACCGGCGCCCTCGGCTTGATTGCGGGGCAGGTCGAACACGACGATGACATCCTCGCCTTCCTTCCTGAAGACAACGAAGATGTTGCTGTCTTCCGAAGGATCAACGAACGATTCGGCGGACTCGATGTGGCTCTCGTCGGTATCGATGCAGGAGAGCAGCTCTTCACCGCACCCTTTCTGAAGCGACTTCGCTCTGCCACGCAGGCCCTCAATGAACTGGAGAAGGTCAGCTACGCCCTCAGCATCGCGAACCTAGAGGATCTTACGGCCGACCTGGACCGAGGAGGCATCGAGCTCAAGACGCTCATCGACACACTCCCGGAGACTCCCGCTGAGACGACTGCTCTACGGAACAAGGTCCTATCTCGGGACACGGCGAGGGGCAACCTAGTCTCTGAGGATGGGCGTGCCGTGCTCATCTACTGCTTTGCGGGCTACGGAGCCGATCCACGCGGGATCGCGAAACAGATCCGTACGGTCGTCCAAGAGCACTTTCCCCAGGAACCCACCTACTGGGGCGGAGCCCCGTTTATCTCGACCTACATCTACGACACCACAGACAACGACATGGCTCGTCTGACGCCGTGGGCTGTCGTCGCAATCCTCGTCATCCTCATGATCACGTTCCGAGATGTCATCGGCACCGCACTTGCCCTGCTGACTACCGGCATGGGCATCGCCGTCGCCCACGGGGCAATGGTCCTGCTGGATGTGAAATTCAACATCGTGCTCAGCTCCATGCCAATCATCTTGTTTGCCGTAGGCAGCGCCTACAGCATCCACATCCTCGCCCACTACTACTCGCTCGAGCCAAAGCTCGGGCCAGAGCAGGCGCTCGTCAACACCCTGGAGCATCTGGGCCCAGTAGTGCTCGCTGCTGGCCTGACGACAGTGGCTGGCCTCTTGTCTTTCGTCATGATGGACATCGGACCCATGAGGACGTTTGGCCTCTTCACGGCTCTCGGAATCCTCTCCACCCTCCTGTTATCGATCACCTTCGTTCCAGCGGTCATCTGCCTCACGGGGCTTCGACGGAAGAGCTCGGGACGGTGGACGATCTCATCGGCCATGAGTTCTATCGCGGCTGCAGCACAGCGAGAGCGGCGCTGGGTCGGAGTGGCCCTCTTGGCTTGTGCCCTCGTGGCGACGATGTACGCCGGTCGTGTCGATGCACGCATGGACCACGGCTCTTTCTTCTCCCCTGGTAGCCCCCCTGATCGGGCGGAACGCTTCCTCGGGGAACACTTTGGGGGTTCTCAATTCATTCAGGTTCACGCCAAAGGTGACTTGAAGGACCCTCTGGTTCTGCGCGAGCTGCGACGCATCGCTGACCAGCTATCCCTACTGCCGCATGTGACGGACGTCCTCCACATCGGCGACGCAATCGGGGTTGCCAACGAGGCCCTTGAAGGCATGCGGAGGATCCCCGACACCCGCGAAAAGGTCGGACTTCTCTACGGGTTTGTGACGGGCAACAGGGCTCTCGCCCAGCTCGTGGATGACGAGCGCACCGAGGCGCTTCTACAGATCAAGGAAAATGCGCCCCGGGCAGATGAGGTCGAGCCTCTACTCGAGCAGGTAGAGCGGTGGGTTGAGACCCAATCGATCCGGAACTACATCCGGGCCCGCGACGAACAAGGCAGCCCCCATGGGGCCGCCATCGCTGCACGAAGACTCGAGCTCGTTCTGTCTCGAATCAAGGCCCTTGCCCACGAACACAACATCCCACTGGACGACAGCCAGCAGCAACGCGCCGGAGCCATCCTCAGCCAGACTCGTTCGAAGGCCGATGCGGCCTCAATAAGCGAAGGTCTCGAGCGCTTTCTTGGCTCCAGCGAATGTCTCGTCGAGCTTCCCAACGACGAAAGGGGGCTCGTCCAACGCGTGGCCACGAGACTGGCCGAGCTGGGCCCGGAGCCTGATGAGAGCGCCATCTTGAGAACGCTTGAGTCCGCCCTGGAGCCAGGGGGTCTTGAGCCCATCGAGCTCGAAGATCTCGCGTTCTCAGTGACAACGCCCTTGCGGGAGCTGTGGATCCAGGAAAAGGCACTAGCGCTTGCGACAACAGTCATCGAAGAGGCTGAGTTGCGAATACCCAGCGGTCCGGGCGGCGACAGATTCGTCCAAAGACTGGCCACCGCAGCCATCGATCTCGGCAATGAAGAAGCCCTCATCTCTGCACCCACTACAGGTCACAGAGATGAGCCGGGAAGCTCGGGGGACGGGACGCTTCACCTGCGTGTCAATGGCCTGCCCGTCCTACACCGCGGACTGTCCCACAGTGTCACCCAAAATCAGTTCCGAAGCCTGGGCTTCGCTCTGTCCTTGGTGCTGGTCCTGATGATTGGGTTCTTCCGCTCTGTCACTGCCGGCTGTCTGGCCACCGCTCCCACTGCAGCCACCCTGCTGGTTGTGTTCGGTGGCATGGGCGCCCTGGACGTCCACCTCGACATCGGGACCTCCATGCTCGCCAGCATCATCATCGGCGCAGGTGTCGACTACGGCGTTCACCTGCTAGCTGGCTGGCGGTCGGAACATCCATCCACTGGCGAACCTGTGTCTAGAGGCTCTCTCGAATCCGCAGCGAGAAATGCCGCCATGAACACGGCACCCGCCATTTGGACCAACGCAACCATGGTCGCAGCCGGCTTCTTCGTCCTCACATTGGGAGAGGCCAAGCCCCTCCAGAATGTAGGCAGCCTCACAGCTACCGCCATGCTCATTGCGGCGGCAGCCACCTTCATTGTGGTTCCGGTACTGGCTCGACGGGACCGGTACACTGGGGAATATGCCATCCCTCGGCCCGAGGGAGACCCTAAGCTGGAGTAGCGCAGATGTCCTACGTACGCGGCCCCCTTGCCCGTTCCGTCGACCGCTGGTCACGAACTCTCCTCGCATACCTCGTCGCATTCGTGCTTGTCCTACTGACAGCGCCCGGCTCCAGCCACGGAGAGGATGGAAATCAAGTCCTCGCGAGCATGGACCAAGCCATGACGCGTGCTGCGGACCAGTTCTTCGAGTACGAGGTGGTCCACTCGGATCCCGGCAAGGCCCCCAAGCACATGGCTCTGCGTGTCTGGGTCAAGGGACAAATGCGACTGACAGAGTTCCTAGCACCCGGAGACATGAAGGGGACCAAGGCGCTGGTGCGCTCTAGAACGCAGATGTATCTGTACCTTCCCGCCTACAACAAGATCCGACGAGTGGCGAGCCACGCCACCAAGGGCGGCTTTCTTGGGACCACATTCAGCAACGAAGACATCTCGACCACCACCTACGCAGACGTGTATGCCGCGTCGTCTGTACGCTCCGAGGGCGACAATTGGGTTGTCGAAGCCACCCCACGAGAAGGGGTCAAGGCGGCCTACGGCAAGCTCGTGTTCGTCATCGACCAGAAGCTCGCCCTACCCACAGAAATCCGTTACTTCAACGACACGGGTCAACACACCAAGACCGAGACTCGCACTGACTACGGCTGCAAGGACACGATCTGCAACGCTGGCGTCATGAAGATGGTCGACCACAGCCGCAATGACGCTTGGACCGAGCTCCGCAAGACGGCGTGGAAAGTGAACACGGGCTTGTCCGATGGGGAGTTCAGCCTCCGGAGGCTGCAGCCATGAGGGGCTCGACCCGAGCCTTACTGACGACGCTTCTCTCGGTCATTTGGGCTGGATCAGCACTTAGCGCAGAAGAACAAGGGGAGCCAGAGAGCGGGGACCAACCCACGGCTCCCGCCGAAGACGACACTTCAGCGCCGGCGGAGGGGCCGGACGATTCGTCCGAAGCCCAAGAGCCGACTCCAAGCGAAGGCCTAGCGGAGGTACCAGAAGACCCGAGCGGTGACGAAGACCCAGGTGCTGAAGGCGCAGCTGATGAGGCCACAACAGAGGCTCTACTTGCTCGAGTCTCCTCATTGGAGTCCCGGCTCGAAGAGCACGAAGCGCGCTTGCCGCCCATCCAGCGCTCTGGCCCGCAGCTGGATGTCGCAATGGGGGGGCGACTGCAGAGTGACCTTCGCTTTCGAATCCAAGAGAAGAGCGTAGGAGCCTGGTACAACCCGTTGGTCCTACCCGTGGGGATCTCCCGTGCGGAAACCCTCGTCAAAGCCAAGGCCACAGCAAGTTTCGGGAAGTTTCGAGGCGTCACCGACATCGACTTCGTGCTGCTGCATGAGCCCAATAGCCCAGAGGGGCTCGAAGCCCTCTCCAGCCGTCAGGCCATCAACCCCTATCGGTTCGAGGCCCATGCCCTGTACGTACAGGCCTCCGACCTGATCGTTCCCGGCCTGGATCTCAGGATTGGACAGCAGCTCGTACTCTGGGGGGTCGGTGACCAGTTCAATCCGACCAACAACCTGAACGCCGACGACCTAGAAGATCCCCTGCTCTTCGGCGAGCAACAAGCCAACCTGATGCTTCGGCTGGACTACAGCCCCTGGCCTCTTTGGACATTCAGTGGCGTACTCGTTCCTCTGTTCAAGCCCGCGATGTTGCCCGGGTCCTCGTCCCTGGGTCTTGCTGCCATCGATCGACTGCCGTTCACCGATCCCAACTTCCGATACAAAGTTCACGCTGAGTCCGCACTCTCGGAAGAACTGCTGAGCCTGCCTACGGTCGTCTCGAGCGTCACACCCGAGCTCCCCCCCGCCCACCCAGAGAACATGCAGTTCATGGTGCGCGTCGCCGGCGCGGTGGGCATGCAGGACCTGGCGCTCAGCTACTACCGAGGACGCAGTGACTTTCCCCAGCCTCACATGAACGCGAGCACCCTGGACTCGACCCCAGCGTGCGAGTTCGATCCGCCCGTGCCACACCTCCGCACCGAAGACGTGGGCGAGGACGAAGAGTGCATCGATGGGCTGATCCGCACCGACACCTACCTCGCCTATCCACAGATGCATGTGGTGGGCTTCAACGCAGCCGGCGAGATCCCGTTCATCGGGCTCGGCTACCGCCTGGAGCTAGGAGTCTTCATCCCAGATCAGCAGACCCTGACCATCATCAAGCCCGAGATCCCCATGGATCCAACCCCGCCCGGAGAATACGACTACGACGGTGACGGCGAACCCGGAGGGCCCCGGCCGGAGGTGCTACCCAGCACCCCCTTCGCCAAGTGGACACTTGGCCTCGACTACAGCTTCGGGCCCAACGTCATGATCAATGTGCAGTGGGTTCACGGGCTGGTTGACGAGTTCGGTGCCGGCGACTTCTTCGGAGGTGAGTGGGTCGTTCGCGAGGGAGGAACCAATGCCGAGCTGATCGCTGCCGAGGAAGGAGCACCCAACCTCTTGGACTGCGCTGTGGGTGGCGACGAGCAGCGCTGTGCCGTGGAGGTCCTTCGACCTAGGATCGCCGACTACCTGGTCGTGGGAGCGGACTTTCGATTCCTGCGGCAAGCTGCCTTGGTGCGGCTCTTCACGCTGTTCGATCTGGGCGGGTACCGCATGACGACCTGGGACGAATCCACACAACAGAGGACCACCACGTTCCACCACCCCTTCACGCCAGAAGGCTTCTCTGCGGTCGTCTATCCCGAGTTCCAGTACAACTTCGGCGGGGGCTTCGAGTTGCATGTCGGAGCACTCCTACAGTTCGGCAAGGACTACTCCAAGTTCGGTGATCCAGCAGCTGGCGGTCACCAGGTCTACGCACGAGCGAGGTACAGCTTCTAGACCGACCAGGCCCCAGCCTAGGCCACGCCCAGGGCGCCTTCGCGCGCTCGCTTCCTCCTTTGCAGCGAGACCGCCGGGTGCTATTGGAAGCCTCATCGAATACCCATCTGGTGTGCCCAACAGAGGACTACCATGCGACTGCGACATGCTTCATTCATCCCCCTCGTCCCCACCTCTTGGGGCCTGTTGGCTCTCCTTGGGCTGGTTCTGTCGACGGGCTGTCAACCGCCACCTCCCGCCCCCGAGGGTCTCAATGACGCCGTTCGATTCATGCTTCGAGAGTTCTACGAGGATGACGCCACCATTGCAGCCGGGCTCACTGGCTTGAAGAACTGGTACGACAGCGAGGGCTACTCGCTCGTGGGGGAGGGCGCCAATGCCGACGAGGGTGTCGACGCCTTTCAGCTCGAAGACATCGATGCAACCGACATCGACTTGTTGCACATTCCCGACGATGGCCGAGACCTCAGCGCCGTCAGCGGAGTGGTCTCCCTGTCGGACATGGCCTGCGACTGGAAAGAGGCCGAGGCCCTCCTCGTTCGTCCTGACCAGGATGTCGTCTTCGAGGGAGACTTCGACAGCTACAGTCGCACCTATGTCAGCTCTCGTGGCAACTACGAAACCGGCACAGCGGACGAGGACTTTCCGGCCGTCTTGACCCCGCTCCCCGATCTCTTCGAGAGCGACGGGAGCCTTGGCGCCCTGAGCAACAGCATCCTAATCACCGAGAGTGAGGTCCAGAGCACGGAGTTCACCTACACGCTGAGCTACCAGCTCAAGCTCCACTTCCGACACGGCCTCTACAACGTGCAGGGTGAAGAGGTACCCGTCTTCATCATCCTGGCCGTCCTCCCCGAGCCGGCCAACGACGGCCCCAGCCACTTCGCCCAGAGCTACAGCGTCGAGGTCAACTACGGGCTAGGCGACCGGACCCTGCGCATCTTTGGTGTGTGGAGCCAGGTCTACTCGGAGGACATCCCGCTAGACGAAGACATCCTGGACATCACCGCCGTGAACAAGAGCCAGGCGGCGGCCGAACGCCTATCGGAGATCTGCGCGGGAGACATTGTGATCCCCAGCGAGAGCTAGCCTTCTAGCTCCGTAGGCTCGGGCGCAGGCCAGACCCGCTTCCAGACCATTCCAGCACCCACCGTCAGGTTGCTCTTCTCGTCCACGATGACAAAAGCACCCGTCGTTCGGTTGTTCTTGTAGTCGTCACAGAACAGAGGCTTTTGCACCCGGACAATGGCGCGCCCGATCTCGTTGATGCCCAACTGACTGACCGTGGTGTCCCGATGGAGGCTGTCCACATCGATGGAATAGCGGAGCTGTTTGACGAAGCCGCGGACTGTCCGCGTCGTGTGGCGGATCAGGTACTTCTTTCGCTCCTCCATGGGCTCGTCGTGCATCCAGCAGATGGCCGCCTCGAACTCGTTCTCGGTGCGGGGAAGATTCTGGGGGCGAACCAACATGTCCCCACGGGACACATCGACGTCTTCTGTAAGACAGACAGTGACCGACATGGGAGCAAAGGCATCTTGTAGCTTGCCGTCGAACGTGTGGATCTCGGACACGGAGGACCGCACCCCAGAGGGGAGCACGACCACCTCGTCCCCCACACTGATCGAGCCAGACTCGATGCGCCCCTGATAGCCCCGAAAGTCATGGAGGTCTTCGGTCTGTGGGCGACACACGAGCTGCACCGGAAAGCGAAAATCCAACAGGTTGCGGTCGGAGCTGATCTCCAGATTCTCGAGCATGTTGAGCAGGGTGTAGCCGGTGTACCACGGCATCTTCTCACCGCGCTCGACCACCATGTCCCCGTGCAATGCTGAGATGGGAATAAACCGCACATCGCGAATGTCGAGCTTCGCAGCCCAGTCTCGAAAATCTCGGCGAATCCGCTCGTACACCTCTTCGGAGTAGTCGACGAGGTCCATCTTGTTGACCGCGACGATCACATGGGGGATTCCGAGCAAGCTGGCGATGAAAGCGTGGCGTCGGCTCTGGCTCAGGACGCCAAGCCGAGCATCGATCAGCACCACGGCCGCGTCCGCTGTGCTGGCCCCGGTCACCATATTCCGCGTGTACTGCACGTGTCCCGGCGTGTCCGCGATGATGAATGAGCGGTTACGCGTCGAAAAATAGCGGTAGGCCACATCAATGGTGATGCCCTGCTCACGCTCCGCCTTCAGCCCGTCGGTGATCAGGGCCAGGTCCATACCCTCTTGACCTCGCCGCGAGGTGGTCAACTCAGCCTCTTTCAGCTGATCCTCGTATACCTGCTTGGTGTCGACGAGCAGCCGCCCGATGAGCGTGGACTTGCCGTCGTCGACGCTGCCCGCGGTCGTGAACCGGAGCAACTGCATGCGCTGGCTCAGGAGCTCACGCGCAGCATCCACACCCACAGCACTCAATGGACTAGAAGTATCCGTCACGCTTCTTGTCCTCCATGGTGTCCGTTCCTTGATCCACGATGCGATTCTCTCGCTCGCTATGGGTTGCTGTCAGTGCCTCGGCGACGATCTCCTCGATCGTCGTTGCACGCGATGGAACCGCTCCCGTGCAAGGCATGCAGCCCAGCGTTCTATACCGGCACCAGAGGAGCTCCGGCTCCTCTCCATCTCGTAGCATCTCCGGATTGTCAGCCCTCAGGAGCACTCCACCCCGATTCACCACCGGGTGCTCCTTGGCGTAATAGAGCGGCACGATCTCAATCTGTTCTTCCTGGATGTAACGCCAGATGTCGGCCTCGGTCCAGTTGGACAAGGGGAAGACGCGAATGCTCTCGCCGTCGTGAACCCGAGCGTTGTAGAGGTTCCAGAGCTCCGGCCGCTGGTTCTTGGGGTCCCAAGCCCCAAAGTCATCTCGGAACGAGAACACTCGCTCCTTGGCCCGCGAGCGCTCCTCTTCACGACGAGCGCCACCAATGGCCGCATCAAATCCATGTTTCTGAAGGCCACCTAACAGGCCCTCGGTCTTGAGGTGCCGCGAGCAGTAGTCACAAAAGCGACCACTCTGAGACAGAGGCGGGCAACCTGCCCGCGCCTCTTCGTTGGTCTCCACCAACAACCGAAAGCCCAACTCTTCCGCCAGCCGAGACCGAAACTCATACATCTCGGGGAACTTCACCCCCGTGTCCACATGCATCAGGGGAAATGGAATCGGCCCTGGATGAAACGCCTTCTGAGCCAAACGCAGCAGGACTGAAGAGTCCTTGCCCATGGACCAGAGCATCACCGGGTTCTGGAACTCTGCCACCACCTCCCGAAAGATGTGGATTGACTCGCTCTCAAGAGCCTTCAGATGTGTCAGCACATAGCTCATGGATGTCCTGGGCCGAAAGTTTCGCAGCCAATAGCACATTGCCGCAGGGTTACTCAACGTTGCATCGGCCACTGAGAAGCGTGGGGTCCAGAGCAGTATTCCAGTCGGGCCCATCTAATCTTCCAGGCCAGGGCCCTTGATGCGAAGGCGCTAGCACCCCATGATCTGCAACAGAAGAAGACTGCGACTCATGAGTCCACTACCACCTTGCTATCCCACGCTCTCGACCCCGTCGCACTGGCGGCTTCTGGCCATCAGCGCCGTTGCCGCATCGCTCATGACCACGGGATTTGCGGAGGCCAAGCCCTACGACGGCCCACGCGTGGCCCACACCATCGAGGGCGAGCAACTCCCACTCTTTGCGGTCCCAGACAAGTTCACAGTCACCCGAGCACCCGGGGTATCAGACTCCTGGGACCCCACCCAAGAGAGCGCCGCCGCTCCGTCTACGCTTGAGGCCGGCCCCTACGTCCTCATCCACCAACAAGCGCTGGGCGCTCCTCGCTATCGCACGGACCTGTATCGACTCGAGCCCCAGAGAAACGGAACGCGCGCAGCGGCCGGTGAAGTAGCCCGCGCCCTCATGACCTTGCCCGAGGTCATCGTTGCCGGACCTCTGTATCGACGAAGCCACCGACCCGCAGCACCCTGGCGAGCCATGACTCCAACTGTGTTGCTTCAACTCAACTCCAGGGAGGACCTCCCCGCACTGCAGCGGCTAGCCGCGACCCTTGGAGTGCAGACAATCGAGCCTCGTGGGCTCGCTCCACACCAGTATCGCTTCGCCCTCCCACCACGCGCGCCAGTAGACCCGGTCGAAGCCGCCATGACACTTCAAGACGCACCGTTCACTCGCTGGGCCCAGGTGGATTGGCTGGAACCCCGCGCGGCGCGCTTCGTGCCCAGTGACGAGCGCTTTGAAGACCAGTGGCACCATGACAACACGGGCCAAGCCAACGGTATTGCGGACAACGACGTCAACAGTCCAGAAGCCTGGGAGACCACCCTGGGCAACCCCGAAGTGATCATCGCGGTGCTCGACAGCGGCATTGACCTCGATCATCCCGACCTGGCCAGTGACTTGGTGCCAGGCTACGACTTTGTCGACGGGGATGATGATCCTAGTTCGACTGACTCGCACGGCACCAAGGTCGCCGGCACTTCGGCAGCGCCAGCCCAAGGTGTGGGCGTTGTGGGAACCTGCCCTGGCTGCAGCATCATGCCCATCCGCATGTTGGGCATCTCCCATCAAGGAGAGGCCGATGCTCACGACTTCGCAGTCGCCCATGGCGCCTGGGTCATCAACAACTCATGGGGCCCGGTGGACGGAACAGGCGAGCCCACGGCTCTACCCGCAGTCGTAGCCACCGCCATCGACTACGCCACGGACTCAGGAAGGGAGGGACGCGGGATCCCCATCTTCTGGGCCGCGGGCAACGGGCACCCCACTGACACCTGCAGTGACGACGGCTACGTCGCTTACCCCTCCACCATCGCTATCGGGGGAAGCACCAACGAGGGTGAGCACGGAGATGGATACAGCGAGCTCTGCCCAGAACTCGACTTCTCGGCGCCGTCCAGTGGGGGAACGATTGGTCTGACAACCACCACCATCAATGACGACGGGTACACGAGCTCATTTGGTGGCACCTCGGGTGCAGCTCCGGTCGCCTCGGGAGTCGGGGGCCTCGCCTTGTCGGCCTTTCCCGAGTTGACCTGGGATGGCTTGCGCTCTCTGCTCCAGGAGACCGCCCAAAAAATCGATCCCGGAGACGCCTTCTACAACGATGCCGGGCGCTCCAATGCCTACGGCTACGGTCGTATCGATGCCGGCGCCGCACTGTCTGCCACCCCATCCGTGCTCAGCGTGACACCGCTCATGGCCAACTGCAGTAGCCAGCTGACTGCATCACTCCTTCTGCCCAACAAAGCGGGGCTCGGGACCCTCCCGGTCCTCGCAAGCTCAGACACCGAACAGACGCCCGACCTCTTCATGCTCCAAGAGGACGAAGCCGGCAGCTACTTCGGTGTCATCCCGCTAGTGGAGGACGACCCAGTCGAGGGCGACGATCGCTTGAGTGTCAGCCATGGAGATCTCGTCTCCATCAGTTCTACTGAGGTGGAAGACGACGCCGAGATCGACGTGGACTGCAGAGCTCCGGAGATCATCGAGCCCAATGTCCTGGTCATCGGCGCCCACGACGCTCGGATCCAATGGCAAACGGACGAGGCGGCGGACGGATGGGTCATTTGGACCGATGAAGCCGGGAACGACTACGGCAATACGACCGAGGCTATCGGAGTGGAGCACGAGGTGTGGGCCAACGGCCTAGAACCCTGTGCGGAGTACACCGCCTCCATTGGTGTCACAGACTCTGTAGACAACGTGGCTGAAGAAGAGGGCGTGCTGAGTTGGCGCACAGAAGGAGATCCCGACCTGCTGCCTGACGGAACTCCCGAGGAGGCCGACCCCTGCGATCCGAGCACTTGGGGAGACGGCGGCTCGGGCAACGGAGGCGGCAGCGGAACACTCCAGGGGTCCTCCGACACCCATGATGTCAACGGCTGCCATTGCAGCACGGGCTCAGCCAAAGCCGGCACCACACCGGGGCTCTCGTTCGCGTTGGGCCTCAGCTGGCTCGTGGCGCTCCTAGGCTGCAGGCGACGCAGCAGCTAATCCAACTCGCGCCCGCACCTGTCCGGTCAAACTCGAACCACTTTCACCATGTTTGCCACACCTCGCAGTTCCGTGAAGCCGGCCACAACAACCACTTCGTCGCCCACCTGAAGCAGTCCTCGCTCCACGAGGATTCGCTCAGCCTCGATGAGCATCTGGTCCGAGTCTCCCGGAAATGGCATCTGAACCGGGTACACACCGCGGTAGAGGTTCATGGCACGACAACACTCCTTGCTGGGTGTGATCGCCAAGATGGGAACCTTTGGATAGAAACCGCCTAGCAGGCGTGCGGTTCTCCCCGACAGTGTGAACACAATGATCGCCTTGAACTGGCCCGAAGCTGCAATCTGGGTGGCGGCCCGCACGATGGCTATCGTGATCGCTGGATACCGGTCGGTACCGTCCTCCATGTGCATGTTGGCGTTCTCAGCCATCCACGGCTCGACCTCACGCGCGATGCGGTCCATCACCTCGACTGCCTGCACGGCGTAGCTGCCGGTTGCAGTCTCGGCCGAAAGCATGACGGCATCGCATCCGTCCAAGACCGCGTTGGCCACATCCGAGGCTTCTGCGCGGGTCGGCCTCGGACTATGAGTCATGGAGTCGAGCATCTGCGTTGCGACGATATCCAGGGTTCCGTAGTGGTTGGACTTCTCCAAGATCTCCTTCTGCAGGATGGGCACTCGGTGGTTGCCGACCTCTACTGCCAAATCACCCCGGGCGACCATGATCCCGTCGACTTCGGCCAGGATGGCGTCCAGGTTAGCTATCGCCTGAGGTTTTTCGATCTTGGCGATGATGGGAACAGGGCGCCGAAGTTCCTCCATGAGCGCCTTCAGTTGCACGATGTCGTCCGCGGTCTGGACAAAGGAGAGGGCGACATAGTCCACACCCAGCTCGAGACCCGCCCGCAGATCATCTCGATCCTTTTCCGTCAACGCAGGGATCGACACGACATTGTCGGGAAGGTTCAAGCCCTTCCGAGAGAGCAGCACCCCTCCAGTCAAGACCTCGGTGGTCACCTCATCGCCCACCGAGACCACCTTCAACTCCATCAGACCATCGTCCAGGAGAATGCGGTCGCCCGGAGCCACGTCTTGCGCCAAGCCCGGATGATTACAGGTGATCCAATCATCCGTGCCCGGAGCCTCTCCAGGGACAATCCGGAGGACCTGCCCCTGCTCAAGCAGCATCTCGCCACCTTCGAGCTCCAGGGTGCGAACCTTCGGGCCTGAGAGGTCGAGCAGAACCGCTACGCTTCGCTGGCACAACCGGGCAACTCGGCGCAGGTTTTCCACCTGAATCGCCAAGTCTCCGTGACTGGCGTGGCTGCAGTTCAAGCGGGCCACGTCCATGCCCGCCTTGATCAACAATCCCAGGACCTCTGGGCTCGAAGAAGCCGGACCTAAGGTTGCGACGATCTTGGTGTGACGCACGGGTCCACAATACCCCGTGTGGCCGGCGACGGAGAGCCTTGTAGCCCGATGAGAGGCTCAGAGGTCCCAGGCATAGAGGCCTGAGAGGCGGTACTGACCGTTCGGAGAGAGTTCAATATCACCGCTACCTAGCTCTCCCTCGGCAGGATCCCAGAGCTCGGGCCGGGCCACGAAAAGAGGCTCGAACACATCCCCCTCGCCCAGGTCCGGGCTCCAGCGACTCCCTACGACGTGGCTGTAGCCCTCAGAGGCATAGTCCGAGACGGACTCAGGAGCCTCGGTAATCGGGCCATACGACATAGACAGGGTCCGATAGGTCCAGTCAATGGCATCGCAGGTGGTGTCCTCGTGCTGGAGAGCGGTGCCTTCGAACTGAAGCGTACAGCCGGCACAACCATCGGCGACCTCCACAGCCTCCATGTCCAGCTCCTCCCAGAGCTCACATGCCACTCGTGCATCACCGCCACCCAGAGGGTCATCAGCGAAGTAGATCCACTGCAAGTAGCCGCGGAGCCGCTCGTCAGTCACGAGGGTATAGCCATCCAGCCGTAGAAAGTTGCGAGCATTGGGATCGGCGTCCACGCCCCCTATGGTCTGTGAACAGCCGTACAAGAGCGACAAGAGCAAGAGCAGGGCCGGTAGGACAGCCCGAGCAGCAAACAACACGTCGGCACCCTCGCCTTTAGCGGGTGAACCGGAGATCAACGCTCCAGGTGCCCGCGCCCCGATCGGGATGGCTCAAGAGCCAGGGGTACACAGCCATGTACTCGCGCACGAAGTCGATCCCGGTCGTGTCCTCTTTCTCCCAGAGCCCCATGCGGGGAGACCAGTCGGCGTAGCCCGCAGGATTCCAGTTGGTGCTCAGGTAGCCAATGGCTGGGCCCGCCGCTCCCTCGGGCTCAGTGCCCTGCACCCATTCGTAGAACCAACTATCGGGGTCGAGGGTGTCCAGCGAAGCGATACCAACCGCGGGCGTCGACTCGATTCCAAAGTCACAGGTCGACTCATCAGTTCGGGTGAAGCCCAGGTTGATGATCTCACTGCAGCGCGAGCAACCTGAACCATCGAACTCCTCGTCGAACCAGCCCACTACGTCCACCAGGACCTGGCACTCCAACTGATAATCCGGATCGTCAGAGGAGCCCACATTCACGAAGTAGTTCACTGCGCCCTCGCCATAGACATAGATGTCCAGGTCCCGCACTGAATCCTCCAACTCGGGGCGGCTCTCCACGTAGTCCTGAGGCGCGTAGCGGCAAGCCCCCAGTGAGGTCAGCAGGCAAACTGTCAGCAGTGTGAAGAAGGTACGCACACACAACTCCCAATCGCCGGTGAATGTAGCACAGGGACACAGTAGGTCACGGAGTCACGAAGTGCCCGAGCCGAGGCACAGCCAACTCATGCACCCAGGTAAGCCTTCCGCACCTCGTTCGACGCCAACAACTCCTCTCGACTCCCTGAAGCGACAATCCGTCCCTGCTGGAGCACATAGCCACGAAAAGAGACCTCCAGCGCCATTCGGGCGTTCTGCTCCACCAGAAACACCGCCGTCCCCCGAGCATGAATGGCTCGAATAATCTCGAACACTTGATCCACCAACACAGGCGCCAAGCCCATGGATGGTTCGTCCATCAACAACAGCGACGGACGACTCATCATGGCGCGCCCGATGGCCAACATCTGCTGCTCGCCGCCGCTGAGCGTACCCCCCAGCTGGCTGGCCCTCTCCCCGAGACGAGGAAACAAGGAGAGAACCTCATCCAGGTCGGCAGCAACGGCCGCTCGCCCATCTCGTCGCCCGTAGGCGCCCAAGTCGAGATTCTCGAGGACCGTGAGACGCGGAAAAATTCGCCTGCCTTCGGGCACAATCGCAATCCCAGAGGCGATCACCTCAGCGGGCGCACGCCCGGAGATCGTGCGCCCACCGAAACGGATCTCGCCTGCTCGTAGGGGCAGAACACCCACGATGGCCCGCATCGTGCTGCTCTTGCCCGCTGCGTTGCCACCCAACAGACAGACGATTTCATCGCCGCCAACCTCCAGATCGATGCCATGCAACACGGGGGCGGCGTCATAAGCGGCGACAACACCCGACAGCTGGAGGCTCACACGGCCCCCCTCGGCTCCGGCTCCGACGCTCCAGCCACGGGCCTCGAATCACCGGCCCGCCCAGCAGCACCGCGACCCAAATAGGCCTCAATCACACGTGGACTGGAGCGCACTTCCTCGAAGGACCCCTCGGCGATCTTGGACCCATTCTCGAGAGCTACCACTCGGTCCGAGATCCGCGAGATGACGACCATGTCGTGCTCGATCAACAGTACGGTGCGCCCGTCGTCCCGAATGCGCACGATGTCCTGCATCAACTCCTCTGTCTCGCTGGGATTCATACCTGCTGCGGGCTCATCCAGTAGCAAGACCGAGGCCCCAGTCGCCAGAGCGCGCACAATCTCCAGCCTCCGCTTGTTGGCATACGACAAGCTATTGGCAAAGGCACCGGCCCGGGGCTCTAGGTGATCTCCGAAAAGCTGCAGCAACCGCATCGCCCTGTCCCGCGCCTCCGCCTCCTCCACACGGAAGCTGGCCCGCTGCAAAACAGAGGCCACCACAGATGCGCTTGTCTGCGCGTGCATTCCGACCAACACGTTCTCCAGAACCGTCATCTGGGCAAACAATCGAATGGTCTGAAACGTACGGGAAACGCCGCTGCGACAGATCTGGTCCGGACTGAGGCCCACGAGGTCCGTGCGCACCCCGGCCCGCTCCAGGACTACTTGCCCAGAGTCCGGGCGATACAGCCCCGAGATACAGTTGAACAGGGTTGTCTTTCCACTCCCGTTCGGCCCAATGATCGAAACGATCGTGCCCTCGGGGACATCCAGATCCACATGGTCCAGGGCGACAAGACCGCCGAATCGACGGGTCAGACCTCGAATTTGGAGTGAAGACAGGGGGGACTCGAAGCCGAGAGTCAGCCGCCAACCATCTCGCGGGCAGCACGCAGAAGTTCAAGCCGGTCTCGAGCCCCCTGATCATCAGGGTTGAACTTGAGAATGGCTTGATACTCCTTGATGGCCTCGTCCCAGCTCTTCTGCTTCTCGTAAATCCTAGCGAGGTTGTAGCGCACGTCGGTGTCTCGCGGATCGGACTCCAAGATAGCCCGGTACTCTTTGATCGCGCTGGCGAAGTCACCACCCTTTTGATAGGTGAAGCCGAGATAGAAGCGAAGATCGAGCGTCTCCAGGCCGAGGTCCCGAGCCTTCAAGAAGGCCGTGCGAGCGTCGTCCCACTCTCGATCGTCCAGATAGCGCTCGCCCTTCTTGAACCATTCCTGCTGGTCGCGTAGCCGCTTGGCGTCCGCTTCCGCCTGTGCCCGCAAGGCTTCTTGAGCCTTGGCGACAGCCTCTTTGTCGATGTCGCTGCGCACGAACGCCGCATAGCCTACAAAGTTCACGCGCGCGCTCTCGCCCACCTGAAAACGATTGTCCTCGACCGTGAGGGCCTTCACCGGCGCTAGATCCACGTAAGAGAGGAGCTTCGAACTAGACAAGAAGGACTGCTTGGCCTCATAGCCATCCTTCGTCTCGGTGTAGGCATCGGATGTCCACACCTGTACCTCATACTTGCGGCCGTACAGCAGTCCATTCTCAGCCTTTCTGTGGACCTGCCAGAGCGTCGCGTAGGTATCCGTCAAGCGAGTGCCCTTCTCCGTGACGTAGCCCCAGATGGTCACTCGACTCCCGCGGTCCTTAATGCCCAGAGGCCGGCTCTCGCCCTCCGACGGCAGATAGAACTTCCCGTCGGTGCGATCCGACGAGATCTGAATGAAGTCGAAGAACTCGCGCATCACCAAGGGGTCTTCGATACCGAATGTCTGGCCTAGTAGGCTGTCGCAGCTGGGGCACTCCACCGGAACCTCATACCAATTCCCCGAATTACCGTACCGCCTGGGTTCCGGCGCTAGTTCCTTCTTCTTGACCTCTTTTTTCTCTTCTTGTTTCTTCTCGACCTCGCCCTCGAACGACCAGCTATCTACATCGTCCTCGTCTTGACGCTTGATGTCCGGGTCTCCGTCGCCCTCGTCTTCGCCCTCTTCCTCCTCATCAAACGGATCTTCGTCCTCGTCAGCACGCAACTGCAGAGGCAGCTGCGCCGACAAGAAGACGACAAGCGCCGCGAGAATCGGATCCTTCCAGGTCATGACACCTCGTTCTGAACACAGCAAATCAGGGAGCGCCTCTTCTCAACGAAACCCCGTCAGCCAACAGTCACCCGGCTCACTCTCGACTGTGAGCATGCCAGAAGATAGGGGTACGAGTGACCGTGTCAACCAATCTGACGGCTCGGTATGCTCCATGCATCTGCTGAGATAACAGCCCCGACTACGCTAGAGACTTGCGGGTTGGGCACTTCCCTTTATCATTCGCCGCCGAGGTCACCCTGCCTTCCCTCCGGCCAGGTACCGGGAGCTCCGTAGCCGTGCACGAAGTCCAAGACCCCGTCCTTCTCGAGCACCTCTTGCGCCACCTCCTTACGGCCCGCGCTGTCGAGGAGCGATGCATCCGCATGGTGAAGCAGGGCATTCAACCGAAGTTCTTTTCAGCCTGGGGGAATGAAGCCACTGCCGTGGGGACCGCCGCGGCTCTGGACAGAGACGATGTCTTGGTGCCCATGCATCGATCGTTAGGCGCCCACCTAGTCCGAGGACACTCGCTGGACGAGATCTTTCTCCAGGCATTCCTCAAGGACGACAGCCACACCCGCGGGCGAGATACGGGCCTTCACCTTGGCGCGGCCGGGACCAACATCATCGGCATGATCAGCCCGCTAGGCTCCATGAACACAGTCGCTGCGGGCATTGCAATGGCCGAACAACTCATGGGGCAGGAGACCGTCGTTCTGGCCTACATCGGAGACGGAGGTACCTCTACCGGCGTCTTCCATGAAGCCATGAACTTCATCGGTGTTCGCCAACTTCCTGTGGTCACTGTCATCGAGAACAATCAATGGGCCTTTGGCACGCCCAATGAGTTGCAGTTCGGCTGCGAGACTCTGGCGGACAGAGGTCCCGCCTACGGGATGCCATCAGTACGCATCGACGGAACCGATGTCCGAGCTGTCTACGAAGCCACAAAGGAAGCCGTGCATCGCGCTCGAGCCGGCCAGGGCCCGGCCTTGATCGAGTCCCTGACCATGCGCATGCGGGGCCATGCCGAACACGACGACATGGCCTACGTCCCGGACGAAATGGTCGACGAGTGGGGTCAGCGGGATCCGGTCACACAGTATCTCCAGTGGCTAAGGGACGGGAATCACCTCCCAGAGCTGGACGTCGACGCCCTGCGCGCCTCTATTGAGCAAGAGGTCTTGGAGGCATCGGACCGAGCCCGCGCCGCCAGTGACCCCAACCCAGCCTCAGCTCTGACGGGCGTCTTCCACGAAACAGCAGACGGAAAGAAGCCAGATCGCTCCAACTCGTCCGTCTCGGTTGCGCCGACGTCAGAAGTGGTCGGGGAGCGCGCTGCTGAAACCGCGAGCCGCTTGGGTGAGGGCCGCACCGTCGAGCCCATTCCAACACCCGGCACCGAGGTGAGCTACATCGACGCCATACGTCATTGCCTCCACCATCACCTGCAGAGCGATCCCAGGACGGTGCTACTTGGGCAAGACATCGGGCTCATGGGTGGTGCCTTCCGAGCTACCCGAGGCCTCTCCGAGCAGTTCGGCCCCCAGCGGGTCGTCGATACACCCATCTCAGAGGGAGCCATCATTGGTGGCTGCATTGGACTCGCGATCCGTGGGCTCCGGCCCGTCGCTGAAATGCAGTTCGCAGACTTCGTCTGCTCTACCTTCAATGAGTTGGTGAACAACGCCGGTACGTTCCGCTACCGCATCGGCGTGGGCGTGCCCATGGTCGTGCGGCTCCCCTCCGCTGGTGGCATTGGCGCTGGTCCCTTCCACTCCCTCAACCCGGAGGCATGGTTCGCACACAGCCCAGGGCTCAAGGTCGTCGTTCCCTCCACCGTGGAAGACGCATGGGGGCTGCTGAACACAGCCATCGACGACGAAGACCCCGTTTTGTTCCTCGAGCAGAAGTACTACTACCGTCGGGCAAAGGGCCCCCTGCCAGACCCGGAACACCGAGTACCTCTCGGCTGCGCCCGAAAAGCCCGGGCCGGTAAGGATGCCACTGTGGTCACTTGGGGCGTTGGGCTAGACCGAAGCCTTGAGGCCGCCGATTCCCTCGCGGCCCGTGGCGTTGGTGACGTCGAGGTGCTTGATCTTCGGAGCATCGTCCCCTGGGACAAAGAGGCCATCTCCCAGTCCGTCCGTCAGACCTCGCGCCTTCTCGTGGTCCACGAGGCGCGCAACACCTGTGGATTTGGCTCCGAGATCGCAGCATGGGCAGCCGAAGAGCTGTTCGAGTGGCTCGACGCCCCAGTGCGACGCGTAACCGGAGCAGACGTTCCCACGCCTTCGCACAAGGAACTCGAAAAGGTCACCACGCCACAGACGCCAGACGTTATCGCCGCCCTAGAGGAACTGCTGGGCTGGTAGCCGAGGCCTCGCGTACCGGGTCAACGGTCCCTCTGAAACGTTGACAGCACTTCAATCGCATCCATAAGATTCCACGTTCGCAATAGGTATTGAGCCTGCCAGCGCTGCTCTATTCGCGCGCCTGCTTGCTCAGAACCGATAGGTCGCTGCTCGCCCCCGAGAGGAACCACATGCTCCGCCGCACATTCTGGCTCCTCTTGTGTATCAGCTTATTGCTGCCCGTCGGGGCAGGCGCTCAGGGCGTCCCCACACTGACTCTGGGAACGAACGCCACCGTCAATCTCTTGCCTCCAGGGAAATTAGTCGCCGACGGAAAGCGTCTAAGTCTGACGATCCTGGTAACTGACGAGAACGGCGGCCTGGCCAATGGTGTGAAGTTCCGCGGTTCGGGCGCGTCAATCGGTCGATTGGACTCTGACTGCCCTCAGGTTGGAGCCGGACTGTACAACTGCAGCTACACCACCCCTGAGCGTCGCCCCAAGGGAAAGGCAGAGTTGCGATTGCGCGCCCGCCTGCCATCGGGCAGCTCTGTCGAAGCCAGCTTCAACCTAGATCTTGTCAGCGACGGTCGGGCAAGGCTGACCCTCAACGCCACCCCCGAGCGCATCGTCCTCACACAAGACCCCTCCAGTTCGCTTGTGATCAATGTCGTAGATCCCGATGGCAACCCAGTCGATGGGCTCTCGCTCAAGGCCTCTGCCAACGTCGGAGAGGTGCAGGCTCTCAATCGAGTCGGTCCTGGCAGCTACTCCGCAGTGTATGTCCCCCCATCGACCCCCTTCCCTCAGGTAGCCACGATCTCGGTCTGGGACGGAAACCGACCCAATCGAGTGTTCGGTTTTTTCCGAATTCCGTTGATCGGCAAGGTCAACTACCCGGTGAATGCTCGAGGGGCTGGGGTGACGCTGATCTTCAAGGTGGGTAACACGACGTTTCCACCTGTGGTCTCCGATGCAACTGGGCAGGCCAGTGTGCCCATCACGGTACCGCCCGGCATTCGCTCGGCGACGGTGGAGATGATCCAACCAGATGGCGCTCGCAGCACTCAGAAGATTGACCTTCAGGTTCCAGCCTTCAACCGAATCGCGGTCGGGGGAGTGCCCGACTTTCTCCCCAGTGATGGAGAACACAAGTCGCCGGTCCACTTCTTCGTGGTGGACCCACGTGGTCGACCCGCTGACGGCGCCGAGCTGAGCCTCACGGCCACACAAGGAACGTTGGGAGCACCAAAGTTCCTCGGGAACGGGCTCTATCAATCGATCTACACCTCCCCGGGGCTGGGTACAGCCAGTCGCGCAACCATCACCGCGTCCCTCGTGGGTGAGGAAGCAGCCAGCACGGACTCGGTGGAAGTAGGTCTCGAACCTGGCGGCGGACCCGCCCGCCTTGAGATGAAGGCCGAGCCCGAGGTGGTCACACCCAACGTCAACAAGGTGAAGCTCACCGCCCGCCTGTTGGATGAGCAAGGGCTCCCGGCCCAGGGAGCACACACGGTCGAATTTCGAACCGCAGAGGGGCCGATCAAGAAGCCCAAGGTGGTCTCCCCGGGCGTGCTGTCAGTCGAGGTGCCGGTCAAGTGGAACATCAAGACTCGTGTGCAAGCCATCGTAGGCATGCGAGGCAATCGCCAGCGAGTCGCCCACCTGGTGGCTCTTCCCCTTTCGGACCAGGTGATCACTGGGCAAAAGGTGCCCATCACCGTGTTGAGCCTAGACCGGTACGGGAACCCCGTAGCCAGAGTGCCTATCAACGTACGAGTGCTGGCTGGAGGCGGATCAGTGACGGGCTCTGTGGAGACCGACCTACGCGGCATGGGAACGGTCCTGTACAGCGCAGGTCAACTCTCGGGCTTGGCCACGGTGCGTTTCGATACCGAGGAAGCCAACTACACAGCCCCTCTCTGGCAGGCGCTGGACCCCATCGAGAACTTCGAGTTCCCCATTGCCGGTGGCCAGAGCCAAGGCCGAATCCTCAAGCATTGGAAGAAGCTACGAGCTGCGCGAACCTTTGGGGGGACAACGCCCACGGCAGCTGCTGGCGTTGCCGATGTATCCAATCCCTGGGGGGCTGGCACAGCAGAAACTGCGACACCCGTGGTAGCCGACAAGGGCTCGGTGGGACCCGCCGGCGTACCGACCCAGATCGAGGTCTCTGCACTGCCCACCTCGGTTCCTAAGACAGGTGGCACCGTCAACCTACTCGTCCGGGTAGTGGATGGGGCAGGCACCCTGACTCCTGGCGAGAAGGTAATCCTTCTGGCTGATGCTGGGATGATCACGAACAAGATCGACAACGGCGATGGCACCTTCTCAGCCCTGTTGACGGTCCCGCCAGACGTGCCCCAGCGCAGCGTCCAAGTCACTGCGACTCGACCCCAAGGAGACCTGGCATCGTTCACCGCTATCCCGATAGGCAGCGACAAGGCCGAGCGGGGCAAGAAGGGGCGTCGAGGCGCTGCTCGGGCTGCCTCGAGCTCGACGCCTGCCGCTGAGAAACAAAGCAACAGGGACGAAGCAGAAGCGAACAAGGGTCAGCCTGAGTCCAAGCAACAAGCTCGCGCCAAGGCCCGAGCGCGAGCACGGGCCGGTGGCAAGGGGGCAGCTAGCTCGGCACGCCTTGCACGACGAAGTGCCCAGCTCTACCTCAGCTGGGTGCCAGGCGGATATCAGTACCAGAGCACGCCCTGCATCTCAGCCGATGGAAACTGCGATACGCCGGACGAGAGTGAACTCAAGGACTACGACTTCCTTCAGACTGAGATCCAAGCGGGGACGCCTGCTTCCTTTGCCGTTGGAGGAGAGTGGTTCCCCTTCCAAGACTATGCCGGCATTCGAGCCTCCTACGCACGCCTTTCCTACACGACGAACTTCGAGGCAGCATCCGGCCCCGGCGACGCTTATTGCGACACCCACTTCTGCGACAGCATGAACTTCGTCAACATCGACTTCCAGGGGCGGCTCCCGCTGCTCAAGAACGTGGGGCCACTCGATATCCTTGCCAGAGTTGGCTACCAGTTTCAGGACCTGGTCCTCTTTCGACGCCTCGTCGTCCCCGACGGTACTCAGTGCGGAGAGGATGTTGGTGACGGCGTCGATGCCGACGGCAATCCGATCGCCGCCTCGAAGGTGCCATGCTTTCAGAGCATCGGGCTCCACGGTGTGCGTCTGGGGCTGGGCCTCCGCTTTACAGCGACCCCTCAAGTGCGACCCCACCTTGACTACGACCTGTCCTTGGGCGGAATGGCAACTCTGCTGAACGAGTCATTCGCCGTGCCAGGAGTCACCAATCACCATCTGGCGGTTGGTGTCAGCTTCCTTCCATGGAATGGGCTCCTGCTGGACGTGTCCTACGATCTCCTAACCCGGGCCCTGGGGCTGAAGTTCTTCAATGAGAATGAGACGCTACAGCGAGGCAACTTGAACGAGCAGTGCCACACAGTCCGCGTCAGTGCAGGCTGGGCATTCTAGGGACCGTCGCTCAGTAGCTCGTCCGCATGGCTCCGCCAGACAACCAGTCCATAGACTTCGGACACGGGCACTGGTTCCGGAACCTCGACGAGAGTCGTCGCTTTCTTTGGTCTCCCGACGATCTTCCCCGTCTGTTTCAGTTGTTGGGCCTTCGCCCTGGGCTTCAGGTGACCGACTTCGGGTGTGGCTGGGGCTACCTGGGACATCTCCTCCTGCCGGCGATCTCCCCAGGTGGACGGGTCGACGGCTTCGACCTCCATCAGAGTCTCCTCGAGAAGGGCCGGGCTCGTGCAACAGAAGCGTCACGAAAGGGCCGCCTTCGCTTCACGGAGGCGGACGTCACCGCTCTGGAAGACGTTCCCGACAATCGATACGACCTGGCCATCTGTCAGACCGTCCTCATGCACCTGAACCATCCCGAGAAGGCCATCGCCGAGATGAAGCGTGTCGTGCGCCCCGGAGGACGAGTCGCAGCGATCGAGCCCGACCTGTTCACGGCCCGACAAAGCGTCGTGGAGTGCGACATGGATGGCGAGCTCCTCCAGCTGCGTGCGGAAGTGGATCTGCACGTAATGGCAGGCGCCCGCGCCAGTGGAGCCGGCGACTATCGCATCGGTCCGCGCCTACCAGGCTTGTTCGCTGCCGCTGGACTCAAAGAACCTCAACTCTGGCTCAACCCTCGCGTCCATTCGTGCACACCGCCCTACGATCTAGGTGATCAGCACTACGCCGACTTCCTACGGAGATCCTTGGAGCCCCAACGATGCGATGGAGAGCTCGAAACATGGCGTGCACTGTTCGATGCTGGCGGAGGCGAACCAGAACTGTGGGACGAGTTGCAGCGCCGTGAGGGCTTCGTACGACAGAGGCAGAAGGACCAACTCGCCGAGCGAAGTCACCGCCGAGCCAGCACCAGTGCGCTGTACGTCTGTGTTGCTTCCGTTCCCAACGAGTAGCGGGTAGCAGTCCTGGTATAGTCCGGCCCGCTTCGCCCTCAGAAGCCACCTTTGGAGGCTATCTTGCGTCTATTCACCTTGTCTGTCCCATTCCTTCTACTGCTCCTCACCTGGGGCTGTACCGCCGAGCTGAAAGAAGACAACAACCAGCTGCAAGAGCAGATCGATGGACTCGAGGGGCAGTTGGCAAAGACGCAGCAGGAAAATGCCAGCTTGAAGCTGAAGGTTTCAGACCTAGAGGGTGACCTCAACAAAGCTCGGCTCGCGACGAACAGCGGACTCGAAGAGATGATGTGGGCTGAGTTCAAGACCTCCATGGGCACCATTCTCTGTCAACTGGAGGCCACGCGAGCCCCTCGAACGGTCGCCAACTTCGTGGGACTGGCCGAGGGAACCAAGACTTGGACGGACCCGCGAGACAAGAAGAAGAAGAACGAGCCCCTCTACAACGGCACCAAGTTCCACCGAGTGATCCCCAAGTTCATGCTGCAAGGTGGTGATCCCCTGGGTCGAGGCACCGGCGGACCCGGATATCGATTTGAGGACGAGTTCCATCCAGACCTCATCCATAAGCCCGGAACGTTGTCCATGGCGAACTCCGGCCCCAACACCAACGGAAGCCAGTTCTTCATTACTGAAGTAGCCACGCCCTGGCTCGACAACAAGCACTCGGTATTCGGCTACTGCGAGCCCGTATCCCTCATCAAGACGATTGCCCAGGTACCGAAGAAAGATGGCCCCCGAGGCTCCAAGCCCGCCGTCGATGTACTCCTAGAGACCGTCAACATTCATCGTGGCGAGAAGCCATCATGAAGGTACTCGCCTACCTCAAGACCCCCCTCTACAGAAGCCGTCACGCCAAAGACGGTGGCCTAGAAGGAAACGTGATCTCGATCCGTGGCAAGGCAGAGGCCCGCGATGGTGGACTCGACATCACGATCAACGAGCTGCGTGATGAGCGGGACCAGAAGGTTGAGGCCCCCTTCAAGCGACTCTTCTTGCCGCTCGGCAAGATCGACTACTACGTCATCGAGGACGCATAGGCCGCAGCGACAAAGGCGGAGACCTGAAAGATCAGGACCCACCCCACCGCCTCCAGAGACGCCGCCACTCCAGGAGCTCCGCCCCTGCGATTGCGCGGTTGAGTCCACCGCAGGCCTGCCACTGCCCCCAGAGGAACAGCAAGGAGCCACAGGCTGGCCCAGCTACACCGCAGCAACAACTCAGCCCTATCCACTCCCTGGCGCGCGCCCTGCGGCACAGGTCGCCACAGGCGAACCATCAGGTCGGGAGTACTCAACGTCGCGGGCCTCGCCTTCCAGTAGTCGAGGTCCGGCGTGGCCCAGGTACTGCGTTGAAACCACAACCGCCCCTCTTCAGCAACAGGCGCCGGAAATGTGAGCGCACCGTGCATCGCACTGGGGGCGAGGGGGCGAACCACTAGACCCGACAAACAGACCAAGCCTACGAGAGCGCACAACACCATGGGGACTAGTCGAGCCCCAGCAGATAGGCCCAAGGCCGTCCAGCCGTCCCAGCTGCCCTCTACGCGACTCCTAGCAATCGTCAGAGCCACCGAGACCGCTGCAATCCCGGGCCCGAGGAGCTGGAGCAGACCCTGCCACGAGAGGGCAGGGCTGCCCCCCACCTCTGCCGCAGAGATCCCCATGGCTAGCGGCACCACAAGGACGACCAGGAGCACCCAAAGCCGAACGGCGCGAGAGGCCAGGTGCCAACCAGCAACCTTCATCGCTCCAGCCTTCCGCGAAGGAGCAACATCAGGCCAAGCATGCCCAGCACTGACCACCAGGGAGCCCACCCAGCCAAACTGCTGGAGAGAGTTCCACGCAGAGCCAAGTGGTCACAGATCCTCGTCATTCCGTAGAGACCCAGAGCCAGCACGATGAGCAGCACAGGCCTAGCCATGCCACCACCTCGGCCCCGCGCCTGCGACGACCAACCCAGAAACCAACCCAGCAAAGCCAACAGCGGAACTCCCGCAGCAAGCGCCAGTCGTCGATGAACGACCAAGTTGGCACGGTCCCGCCTACCCTCGTCTATCTCCTGCGCCCCCAGCAACCTCAAGACACCCGAGACCGACTGCGCCCTAGGGTTCATCGGCGGTTGCAGATAGCGCTCGCGGCGAGCCTCGGACAAGTGGACCTTGAGGCGCTTAGCCCTCCAAAGGCCGGCCCCAGCCACGTCTTGGCTCGGCACGATGCGCACCTCGCTGGAGCCAAAGCTCCAGCCCGCAATTCTAGGCTCGGGTTGTGGGTCCTCAACGGCACCCTGCAACGCGCCCTGCATCGCCGCGAAGTGCAACTGGTCGTCCGCCAAGATCGCCGCACCTCCCCCCTCCAGGACAAGAGCCTCCCCTCGCGTCAGGCGAGCCCAGGCGGCACTAGACGCCGCAGGGCTTCCCCGCACACCGTGCAGAGTGGACCAAGCCCAGGGCTCCGCAGAAAAACCAACGACCAAGACGATGAGCGTGAAGACAAGCCAGACATAGCGGACAGACCACCAGGCATCCATGGACCCTAGCCCCAGCGCCGCCCAGGCCCCAGATTCTCCCCGAACCGTTAGGCGTCGAGTTGTGACAAAAGCAACAGCTAGAATCAACAGTGGCATCAACCCCTGCAGTGTCGTCACGGCAAAGGCGAGCGACGCTCGGCACATCGGCACGAAGCCCAGGGCGAGAGCCTCCGGGCGCGCGACGGTCACCGCAACGGCCAAGAGGGCGAGACCACCCACCGCCACCAGCCCAAGGGCGAGGCCCACACGAGCCAGCAGAGTCGTCAGAGAGCGCCGCAGTGGAGATGGAACCGACGACAACAGCACTGAACCAAGCTCAAATGTGTTAGACTTCGCCGCCTTTCGGCCCAATACCTTGAGGAGATGGGTCGAGGCGGTTCAACTAGTGTGAGGGTAACCGATGGCATTCAAGGTCGGTGACATGGCTGTTTATCCTGGCCACGGGGTCGGGGTCGTCGAGGGCGTGGAGACCCGCGAGTTCGGCGGAACTAGCCAGAAATTCTACGTCCTAAAGATCCTAGAGAACGGCATGACCGTGATGGTTCCGACGGCTAATGCGGATGCCATTGGCATGCGTGACGTCATCGAGGCCAAAGAGGTCGATGAGATCTACGAGGTCTTGGCTCAGCGGGATGTCGAGCTGGACAAGCAAACCTGGAACCGCCGGTACCGTGAGTACATGGCGAAGATCAAGACCGGCTCTCCATTCGAGGTGGCCCGGGTACTTCGGGATCTGTACATCCTCAAAGGAGACAAGAATCTCTCCTTTGGCGAGCGAAAGATGTTCGATACGGCCAAGGGACTCCTCCTCAAGGAGTTGGCCGTAGCTAAGAAGCAAGATGAGTCGGTGATCGAGAAGCGCATCGGCGAGATCTTCTCCGACTGACTCGCGCCAACAAAACCGGGAAGGCGTCGTGGCACCTGTCGAGCCTTCGATTCGCGTCTACAACACTGAGACTCGTAAGAAAGAGCCCCTCGAGTTACTCGAGCCGGGCCGGGTCCGGATGTACGTCTGCGGCGTCACCGTCTACGCACCGACGCACGTCGGCCACGCCCGAGCCGCGCTCACCTTCGACATCGTCTACCGGCATCTGCTGAGACGGAACTTAGAGGTCCACTACGTCCGAAACTTCACCGACGTAGATGACAAGATCATCGACAAGGCCATCGCCGAAGGTGTGGAGTTCACCGAGATTGCCGAGCGCTACATCGAAGACTTCTACCTGGCAACGGATGGAATCTTCCTGCTTAGACCCGATGACGAGCCTCGCGTCTCGGGCTACATGGACCAAATCCTCGAGCTCGTCGCCAAGCTGATCGAGAATGGGCACGCCTACGCGGTGGATGGGGACGTGTACTACGACGTCAAGAGTAAGGCCGACTATGGTCGACTCAGTCGCCGTAAGCTTGAGGACCAAGAAGAGGGCGCACGGGTCGAGGTGGACGAACGCAAGCGACACCCCTTTGACTTCGCCTTGTGGAAGAGCACCAAGCCTGGAGAGCCCGCCTGGGACTCACCCTGGGGCCCGGGGCGTCCAGGCTGGCACATTGAGTGCTCCGCCATGTCCACGAGCCTGCTCGGTCCTCAGTTCGACATCCATGGCGGTGGCATCGACCTGGTCTTTCCACACCACGAAAATGAGATCGCCCAGACTGAGGGGGCGACGGGCCAGACTCCCTGCGTCAGACATTGGCTGCACAACGGTCACCTGGGCGTCAACCAAGAGAAGATGTCCAAGTCCCTCGGCAACTTCTTCCGGGTCAGCGACATCATCGTCCGCTACCACCCCGAGTCACTCCGATTGTTCTTCCTATCGACCCACTACCGTGGACCGATCGATTTCAGCGAAGAGGCCATCGACGAGGCAGAACAACGACTTGAGAGGCTCTATGGCTGCCTTGGGCTGCTCGACGAGCGGCTGGGAGGGTCGATCTACCATCCTCAGCCGAGTTCTGAAGGCTTCTGGACTCGAGAGCAGCTCTACCAGCCGACCTCAGATCCACTCTCCGATGCGCCGGCCGAGGCCTTTGAGGGGGCCGAGCGGGGTCTATTCCACCAGTGTGAGGGCCTGCTGAACAAGTTTGACAGCGCAATGGACGACGACTTCAACACCGCTGGCGCGCTCGGGCACGTGTTCGACTTCGTGCGCAAGGTCAATCGCTGGTTAGCCAGTGAGCCGGAGTTGACTCAGGGTCCCCAACAGAAGCTGGCTGAAGCAGCTCGAGACCGGCTCCTCCAAGTAGGGGCATCGCTCGGAATCTTCCACGAGCCGGCAGCTGAATTCTTCGACGGACTGCGGGACAGGCGATTGCGCTTTCTGGGCATCGACGAAGCCGAGATCGAGGACGCAATCCAACGTCGTATCGAGGCACGTGAAGCCCGAGACTTCCCTGCAGCAGATGCCATCCGAGACGAACTCATCGAGCGAGGCGTGGGCCTGAAAGATGGAGCAGCTGGAACGACCTGGGTCGTCCAACGCGGCCTGTCCCTATCGGACCCGAGCTGAGGCTCGCTACTTCTTCTTCGCCGCCTCGGATTCCGCTTCCGCCTTCTCCTCAGCCGTGCGCTCGGGCTCCGGCCAGACCACGGTACAGGCGTTGCCTACCAGGGTGCGTCCACCTTCTGCACAGGTCTTGTAGCGATGCATCTCAACGAAGATGCCGTCAGCACTCGACTTGTCGAAGGCGTGCTGAACCTTCCAGTGCAAGAAGCCATTCTCCTTGGGCTCTACGGCGACCTTTTGCGATGCAGCAACCCGTCGATCTTTTGCCCACAGCTCAAAGTCGTAGGAGCAGCCATCTTCGGCCATGACGCCCGCTTTGTGCTGCTTCTCGCGAATCTCTGACTTACTGCCGTCGTAGTTCTTCTCGATGTAGTGGAACCAAGCGGGCTCCTTCGCAAAAAGACCCGTCTTGACGTCCAAGGGCGCGTCCTTGTCCCAATTGGGGTCGTCCATCGCAAAGGGCATCAGCTGGCGCACCTCGTCACAGTGCACGAAGCCCAGCTCCTCCTTGGAGCGCAGGTAGGTTCGGGTCCCTGTTGGGTTGGAGTCGATCGTCTCTTCACCCTTCACATAGGTCACATAGAAGTCGCCAATTGTGAGCGAACATCGCTTCTTGTTGACCTTGACGTAGATGCGCCCTTCGAACTTCACATCCAGCCGGCGATTGTCCTTCTTTAGGCGCTCGATTCGCTGGCGACTCTTGTCGGCGAACATGTTGATGACATACATGGCCTCCCCATCCTCTGAAGTGCTGCGATGCTCATACTCGTACTTGTTCGTCGCCGGATTGTTGGGAGCGAGTCGCCCGGCCGTGTACATCGCCTTCTTCTTGCCGTCCTCTGTATAGAACTTCACTCGAGCATAGGGGTCCGGCACATCGCTGCCTGAGCCTCCGCCCTTGAGGCTGATGTAGGTTCCCTCGAGGTTCGAGATGTCCAGTTCGCACTTGGCGTACTGGTCCTCCTGCTCCAGGTTCAGACAACCACCGAGCAGTAGGGAGAGGATGGTGAGGTGCGTCCAGAGAAACCAACGTGGCATGGAATCAGACTCCTATCGCGTTCCCAGGAGAGATCCTGGAGACCTGCGTGACGCTGCTCCGTAGAGAGCGCGTGAACGGTCATAACAAAGGGGAAGCGCCTGCGTCCAGCGACAGCCCTTCCCCTCTACCTCCTACCCGTCAGCCATACCGGCCGGCCAACAACACTCGTTGACCGGGGATCCTGCTTGTGATTCGATCTTCACTGCCTCGGATAGCCCAATCAAAGGACGCGCTCATGTCCCATCGATGTCTGGCCTTACTCATCACCCTCACTTGGCTGGTTGCCCCCGCTGGAGACGCGCTCGCCCTAGATACGAAGGCCAGTCTCTCCCGAATCACCTTTCACATCGCGCATCCAGCAAAAGAGTATGACGCCCAATTGCTCGACGGAGGCGCGGATGTGGTCGCTCAATTCGATCCCAACAACATCGCGAACACGGGAGTCGATGTCACCATTCGAGTCGAGTCGTTCAACTCGGACAACACGCGACGGGACAGTCACATGCTCGAGACACTCGAGGGCTTTCTGTTCCCCACCATCACATGGAAGGTCCAAGGCGTGTCCGGCGCAGAGGGCGCGATTGCTGCCGGCCAGTACAAGCTGCAGGCCGAGGGTCCCCTGACCGTCCACGGTGTCACTCAGAACCTCAAGGTACCCATCACAATGGCTGTGGCTGCCAACGGCAATGTAGATGTGCGCGCCGAGTTCTCCATTTCCCTCGAGTCCTTCGGCATCGATCGGCCTACCCTAGTGTTCGTTCCCATCGCTGACGATGTGCCCATCCGAGTCCACATGAACTTCCGCGCGGGCATGGATCTGTTCCCCAAGACAACGGAAGCCAGCCCCTCCGAGACCGCCGGCTCCGACACGGCCCCCAAGGGCGGCGAAGAGGGGGAAGCGGCCAATCAACCCACAGATACGGCCCCATCGGAGATCGCCCAATGACAACACAGGTTGAGAGTGTGCGAGCTCCTGAGTGGAGCTCAATGGCCGTGGCAGCGGCCGTCCTGCTCATGGCCACACCTGCTCTCGGAGCAGGCTTTGAGGCACCCAAGCCGCACTTGGAGTGGTGGGGAGCAACCAATACGACCACCTTG
>MDTE01184774.1_pt1 | contig 31680 bp, 28 predicted proteins | sample 811231 | NCBI WGS metagenome assembly MDTE01 (sample SAMN05326651, study PRJNA326480) | marine metagenome | isolation source: seawater | place: Indian Ocean: Red Sea | collected 2010 | reverse complement strand
CGCAAGTACCAGAAAGAACTGGAAGGCCTGGCCATGCCCCCGATGCCCGGCCCCAAAGGCCAGGATATCTACGAGAACGTATCCAAACTGGCCTGGGAAGAATGGCAGAACCAGCAGACCATGCTGATCAACGAAAAACACCTGAACCTGATGGACGTGAACAACCGGAAATACCTGCAGGCGCAGATGGACCGGTTCTTCAACAACGAGCCGTTCGACCAGGCCGAAGGCTATGTACCGCCTGAAAAATAGGACGATTGATCAAGGCCTGAACAACCGGCAAAAACTTCCGAAAATTTTTGCCGGCCGGCCTTGACTCCCAACCCCTAAACCGGTTTAATAGCGCCCCGTTGCAGCACACAGCTCAACACGCCCGGATAGCTCAGTTGGTAGAGCAGGGGATTGAAAATCCCCGTGTCGGTGGTTCGATTCCGCCTCCGGGCACCACTCTTTCCCTCCAATCAATGACTTAGGAGGGATTTAAGAGCTGTCCCATCATTAGTCCCCACATCCCATATTTGCTTAGAAAACACCCAAATATTACTTGGGCGTAATCTTTCACTACCCCTTTACGAAATCAGCTCTGTATAACCAAATCTTCCGTAACCGCCTGTTTTTCATCTCCATTCAACCACAAAGTTGCTCTACAGCCAATTGCTGGGCCAAACGGCGCACTCGTCTGCATTAGAACGAGCCCTCTCAGAGAAGTAACTCCTTTAGCCAACATTGCTGCGAAAGGTAGCCCTGTTCGTGCCAAACATAACTTGGTCGGAGGTTGATGCCATAAATTGGCCGCTAAGGTCGCAAAGCGAACATTCGGGGTACTTCCACAGCCGTTTTAAAGCCGTCTGTGGAAACACGGTAGAACCCGATGTCAACCGACGGTTCGATCAATTCAGAGTGATGAGCGCGTGAACTGGGTGCTCATCACAGTTGTGCCCTGGCCCACCCCGGTCAACAACAAGAAACTCACCCTCGCACTCCAAGACCGAATGCACGGCGTGCCAAGTGCCTGCACGGTAATTGATACCCTGCCGTCCGTCGGTTACGAAGGCACGAACCGCTTCCGGATCAATGCCGTCGCCCGGCGGTGCCACGACTATCAGGAAACGCTCGCCGTGCATGGGAACGAACGCCTGGCTTCCCAACGGGTGCCGCTCCAGACAGTCAACCTGCAGTGGAACCTGCACCGGCTGGCTCACGAAAATACTGATCATCGGTCGGCCGCCCTCACCCAGTATCTCAACACCAGCCAGATCATGGTGGCGCTGGGTACGGCCACCGTTGATGGGGAAGAAGTTCGTAGCGCTCCGGCTGTCGATCACATCGCCAAAGGGAGCGAAGGCTTCCGGTGTCAAAGGCTGGGCTGTCAGTTTCAGCATGATGGTTTTCCCTTTGCTTTTCAGCGAGCACCGAAGCCATTGAGCTTCATGTGGCGATTCACGTCTTTGTACAGCAGGTATCGGAAACGGCCCGGGCCGCCGGCATAGCAGGCCTGGGGGCAGAACGCCCTGAGCCACATGTAGTCACCGGCTTCCACCTCCACCCAATCCTTGTTTAGCAGGTAGACGGCCTTGCCTTCGAGCACATACAGCCCGTGCTCCATCACATGGGTTTCTGCAAAGGGAATCACGCCCCCTGGCTGGAAGGTCACGATATTCACGTGCATGTCGTGGCGCATATCGCTCTGGTCCACAAAACGCGTGGTGGCCCAGCAGCCGCTGGTGTCCGGCATCTCGATGGGCTCAATGTCGGCTTCATTTGTGACAAACGGCTCCGGATAGTCGACGCCATCCACCGCTTCGTAGGCCTTTCGAATCCAGTGGAACCGAACCGTTGAGCCAGACTCATTGCGCACCGCCCAATCACTGCCCGGCGGAATAAATGCATAGCCACCCGGCGCCATCTTATGCGTTTCCCCTGCTAGGGTCAGCGTCATCTGGCCTTCCACCACAAACAGAATGCCTTCGGCTCCGGGATCAACCTCCGGTCGCTCGCTACCGCCACCCGGAGACACTTCCATGATGTACTGCGAGAAGGTCTCGGCAAATCCGGAGAGCGGGCGGGACAAAACCCACAAACGCGTTTTTTCCCAGAACGGCAGGTAACTGGCGACGATGTCCCGCATCACGCCTTTCGGGATGACGGCATACGCCTCGGTGAACACGGCGCGATCCGTCAGCAGCTGTGTCTGGGGAGGATGGCCGCCGGTCGGTGCGTAGTAGGGAGAGGGATTTTGCCTGTCGATCATAAGAGTGCTCCGGATTCAAAAGGATGGTGCTTTGCCCAGTGCCGGGCAATATCCGCGCGACGTGTCACCCAGACACGGTCGTGGGACTCAATATGGTCGAGAAAACGCTGCAATCCACGGAAGCGGCCCGGCCGGCCGATTAGCCGGCAATGCAGCCCCACCGAAAGCATCTTCGGCGTTTCCTTGCCCTCTTCATAGAGAACGTCAAAAGCATCACGCAGGTACTCGAAGAAGTGATCCCCGGTATTGAAACCCTGCGGTGTTGCGAATCGCATATCGTTGGTGTCGAGGGTGTACGGCACCACCAGATGATTATGGGACTCGCCAGCGGAATCCTGTTGCTGAACCCAGAATGGCAAATCATCACCGTAATAGTCGGAGTCGTACAGGAAACTGCCCTCGTCCATCAGCAGGCGACGAGTGTTCGGACTGTCCCGGCCGGTATACCAGCCCATGGGCGTTTCGCCGTAAAGTTCCTGGAATATCTCGATAGCACGACGCATGTGCTCACGTTCGATGTCCTCCGGAATGTCCTGGTAGTGAATCCAGCGCCAGCCATGACAGGCCACCTCATGACTCAGCTCACGGAAGGCCTGCGCCACCTCCGGATGACGCTGTAACGCCATCGCAACCCCAAACACCGTTAGCGGAAGGTCACGGCGCTCGAACTCTTTCAACAAACGCCAGACCCCAACCCGGGAGCCATATTCATAGATCGACTCCATGCTCATGTGGCGGTCTTCAAACGGCTCAGCGCCCACAATTTCGGACAGAAAACGCTCGGAGTGGCTATCACCATGCAGCACGCAGTTCTCGCCGCCCTCCTCGTAGTTGAGCACGAACTGTACGGCCACCCTCGCCTGGCCCGGCCAGCGAACCTCCGGAAGATCACGGCCATAGCCGATCAGGTCACGGGGGTAATCCGTTGTCATACTCATAACTACGCGTCCTCAACTTAATACAGGAAATCGATTTCGGGGCTATTGACTTTACGTTGACACAAAATTGTATACAAAAAATCTGTTTTTGTGAAAAATTTACGTCACTCAGAGCGATGAATCGCCTTCAAGGCCGGGCTCATGGCCTGCTAAGCGCCCAGCAGAACCTGAGGATTGCAATTTTTCTGCAACAAAAACTTGCACCCTCCGCAGAAGTCGTTCTAGATTGTGTACAATTACTTATTGTTTTGTTCACCAAAAAATCGAACCGGGGAAACCGTGCATATCCGAATCATCAATCCCAACACCACACGCGGCATGACCGAGACCATCGGCAAAGCGGCCGAAAACGTGGCTGCACCGGGCACCAGAATTACCGCAACCCAGCCGGATAGCGGCCCGGTGTCCATCGAAAGCCACTTCGACGAAGCCATCAGCGCCGTCGGTGTTGCCGAGGAGGTCCTGGCCGGCGAACGGGGTGACGACCCTGTTCATGCCTACATCATCGCCTGCTTTGGGGACCCCGGCCTCCTGGCAGCGCGGGAGCTCACCCGAGCACCCGTTGTCGGCATTGCCGAAGCGGCCTTCCACGTCGCCACCATGATCAGCACGCGCTTTTCCGTTGTCACCACTCTGGGACGTACCGGCATTATTGCCGAGCACCTGTTGGAGAACTACGGCTTCAGTCATCACTGCCGTCGGGTTCGGGCCGCAGAAATCCCCGTGCTGGACCTGGAAGACAACGCGGACGCCGCCCTTCAACGCCTGATCGAAGAGTGCCTGCGGGCAAAAGAAGAAGACAACATCGGCGCCATTGTGCTCGGTTGTGGCGGCATGGCCGACCTCACCGATTACATCTCGGAGGCCGTCGGTCTGCCAATTGTCGAAGGCGTCACGGCCGCTGTGAAATTGTCGGAAGCCCTGGTTGGACTGAACCTGGGCACCAGCAAACACGGTGACCTGGCGTTCCCGCGTCCGAAGCCGTTCGTCGGTCGCTTTGAGAGTTTCTCTCACCTGAATAAATAATAAAAAAGACATCACCGCCAAGAGATCTGATGCAGTCCCAACTATAAATCCCCACCAGAACCACACGGGGCACACACATCTACACCGGTAACGGCGTGGACAACGACACTGCATACACAACGAGGAAGACCATGAGCACCCCTCAAACACAGACCCATTTTGATGCTTCCTACCAGGAAGCACCCGGCACCGCCTCCAAGGCACTCGGGGAAGAATCCCTTGCCCCCCAGAAAACCCGCATCATGGGGCGCACTTCTTATCTGCTGGCGTGGTTCGGTGGCTGCGTTTCCATCGGCACCTTTACCATGGGATCCAGCGTGGTTGGCACACTGAACCTGCTGCAGGCCTCGCTGGCCATCGCCATTGGTTGTTTCATTATTGGCGCAGCACTGGCCCTGAATGGCGCAGCCGGCTACAAATACGGCATTCCTTTTATGGTACAGGCCCGCAGCGCCTTCGGTTTCGGCGGTACCCGCCTGCCGGGGCTGGTTCGGGCGGTCCCTGCCATCGTCTGGTACGGCTTCCAAAGCTGGATTGGTGCCGGGGCGCTGAACATGGTCTCTACCACCCTCTTTGGCTTCGATAACCTGGTCTTTTTCTTCATCGCCTTCCAGCTGCTGCAGATCGCCCTCTCCGTCACCGGCTTCCAGGGCATCAAATGGCTGGAGAACGTGGGCAGCGCTTTCATCCTGGCCTCCCTCGTCTACATGTTCTACAGCACCGTCCAGCGCTACGGCGACACCCTCTCGGCGAACCTGCTGACCATGGAAGGCTCCTGGGGCCTGCCATTCTGGGGTGCCACCATGCTGTTCCTTGGCATCTACAGCACCATGATCCTCAATGTGAGTGACTACGCACGGGAGCATGAATACGGCACCGGCCCCGGACTGCTGACCACCATCTACTCCATGTCGATCCTGCCTTGCACCCTGTTCATGGGCCTGATCGGCTACATGGTTTCAGAAGCCACCGGCATTGCCGACCCGATTCAAGTGTTCGCCAACGCTGTAGATAACCAGCCGCTTCTGATGACCACCCTGATGTTCATTGCTTTTGCGCAGGTCACCACCAACGTGCTGAATAATGTGGTACCGCCCACCTATGTTCTGATGGACGTATTCAAGCTGACCTTCCGCAAGGCCACTATCATTGTTGGCCTGCTGGCATTCGCCACCTTCCCCTGGGAACTGGTGAAAGACGGCTCTGCGGCTGGCCTGCAGATCTTTGTACAGACCTACTCCGCGTTCCTCGGACCGATCTTCGCCATCCTGGTGGTGGACTACTACCTGATCCGTGGTCGTACACTGAATCTGGATCACCTCTACAACCCCGATGGCCCCTATAAGGGCGTGAACTATGCGGCTCTGATTGCAACCGTCCTGGGCGTCATCGTTGCCCTGAGTTTCTCGGCCGTGTCCTGGTACGCCAGCCTGATTCCCGCCGGGCTGAGCTATTACCTGCTCATGAAACACTGGCCGGCCTGTCAGCGCTTCCGCGACTGAATACGCCCTCAGACAAAACGGTGACAATCATGAAAGACAGTGAACTGAACATCCGCCAGATCGATCCCACGCTCTATAACGAGGATCTGGCGCCGATCCCACACACCAAGCGAACCTGGGGCTGGTTTGAAATCTTCAACGTGTGGTCCAACGATATCCAAAGCCTGTTTGGCTACACTCTGGCAGCCTCCCTGTTCCTGACCTATGGGCTGAATGGATGGGCCGTTATGGCCGCAATTATCCTCGCCGGCTTTATTGTGATGGTACTGGTCAACCTGTCGGGACGGCCCAGCGTCAAATACGGTATTCCCTTTCCCGTGCTGAGCCGCGCCAGCATGGGGGTTCGGGGTGCCAACTTTCCGGCCATGCTGCGGGGGATCGTTGGCATCTTCTGGTACGGCGTGCAAACCTACTTCGCCTCCACCGCCGTGACATTGCTGATTACGGCCTTCTACGGCCCGGGCGACGGCACCACGTTCCTCGGGCTGTCGGGCGTGGCCTGGCTTTCCTTCGTGATCGTATGGGTTTTTCAGATCGCCATCTTCTGCAGTGGCCTACGGCACATTCAGCGCTTCCTGAACTGCGCCGGCCCTCTAGTTTACCTGGTGATGATTGGCCTGATGATCGTGGTCTGGACTAAGGCGGGCGATCAACTCCTGCCCGCCGTAGGCTCCATCTTCAGCTCCAGTAGTGGGGAATCGGTGAACCCGATTGGTGCCTTCTTTGCAATCGTCGGCACCATGGTGGCCTACTTCGCAGCCGTGGTTATCAACTTCGGCGACTTCACCCGGTTTGTCCGCAGTGAGAAAGAAATGAAACTAGGCAACCTGCTAGGCCTGCCCCTGAACGTGGCGTTCTTTTCATTCATCGCCCTGATCATCACCGCGGGCACCCTCGTGCTGTTTGGCGAGCCGTTGACCAACCCCACTGAAATCGTGGAACGCGTCGATTCCGTGGCTCTGACCATTATCGCGGCGCTGACCTTCTTCGCCGCAACGGTGGGCATCAATTTGGTAGCCAACTTCATTCCGCCAGCTTACGACTTGGCCAACCTGTTCCCCAGTAAAATCAGCTTCCGGATCGGCGGGCTGATTACCGCAACCATTGCGTTCTTTGTTGGAGCACTGTGGGTGTCGGTGATCAGCCAGATCGGGGTACCCGGCTTCGTGAATGCGCTCGGTGCCATACTCGCACCCTTCTACGGCATCCTGGTGGTGGACTACTACCTGATCAAAAAACAGGACCTGAACATGGAGCAGCTGTTCTCCTCCAGCCCCGACGGCGCCTATCACTACGCCAAGGGATGGAACACCCGTGCTATTGCGGCCTTCGCCCTAGCGGCCCTGTTCTCCATCTCGACGGTTCTGGTACCGGCCCTGAGCAGCCTGGGCGGTTACGGATGGTTGATTGGTGCCGCCCTCGGCGGCCTGTTCTACTGGGTGATCATGCCCGGAAAACAGAGCCTGGCGGCGCTTCAGACCCATAGCTGATCCAACAGCCTGCCAAGGCCTTGCCAGAACGCCCCGCCCTCACAAGCGGGGCGTTCTGGTTTGAGCCTCAAGCATCAACCGCAAAGATATCCCACAAGTCCGGGGTTTCCTCGGGCTCTTCAAAAATCGATAACGACGCTTCGATCGACTTCAGGTGTCGTTCCATGAAATCACTGGCCTTCGCCCCATCGCCTGCGGCAAGGAAATCAATCAGGTTATCGTGGTCGTGGGACTCGCAACCCAGATGACCGGCATTGCCATACACGGCCAGGATTAGCGAGGAGCGGGAGGCCAGTTGGCCAACAAATCCGGCCAACGTACGGTTACCGGAAATTTCGGCAAGACGGGCATGGAAGATCGCTGAGAGCTTGATAGCGATTCGCTGTTCACGATTGCGGAGCGCTTCCCGCTCCTGCTTTGCCATCTCCTGCAGCTCCTGAATGTCTTCCTCGGTGATACGCTTTGCCGCTGCATCCATCATAGCGCACTCAACCAAAAGACGGGCCTCAAACACGTCTCTGGCTTCATCGACCGATGGCCTGGTCACACTGGCCCCTCGCCGTGGCGTGAGAGTGACCAATTGTTCAAGGGCAAGACGCTGGAGCACCTTCCGGATGCCGGTACGGCTGACACCGAAAACATCAGCCAACGCGTCCTCGCGCAGACGTGCACCCGGCTTGAGCCGATGCTCAATAATGGCTTCCGATATTGACCGATAGATAGCATCCAGCCCGTTATCTCCGGGCCCGGAGCCTGATACTTGGCCCCTGCCACTTGAGGTCGTTTTGGCTGTTTGCCGACTATCGCTCATTGTACCCTCACATGATTAATGAACCAATCTCGGCCACCATTGTATACGCTCTTTGTGCACACAGACGAATTGATAAGGCCTTTATGGCCTCCCTGTAATGAGCTTTCCCGGCCCGTCCCTCAATCAGGGCATTTGTTGGAGAGATAACGGCTGGCCGACACCTTCAAGCAAAAGCAGTTAAAGAGCTCCTCGTCCCAATGTTCGCTTCTGTTTAAAAGCCCACCTATTGGACTGCTCAAAAGCCTCGAATGGTCATGCTCTAGGAGACAGCACCCTCCTCCCCCATTTTTTAATCAAATTCCGAACTTTTACGAGCCCCGCCTCAGTGTCCATCAGCATGACCGGCGCTTGATTGCCTAAAGCCCGAATCGGAGATGACAGCCATAGTTCGGCTCTCGCTCTATCGCCCTCGTAGAGTTCAAGAACCTCGCGATAGACCTGCCCCCTCAGCTTAGCTACAGCTTGCTCTTCACTCATATTAATATTCCAGCCACTGTTCTTTTAGCATGACCGCACCCTAAATCCCCGCCAATTTGGCTCTCCTGGCCAATCGCTTGGACATTGGGCGCTTTCGTGTATCTTGGAATTAGACCGGTCGACAATCTAATTCCAACACGGAGCTATTCCTATGAAGTACGAACTCAGCCAAATCAGCGAGGTGCTGAAAGAGGCCCTCATCATTGCCTGGACACTTGACCAATTCAAAGCTGCGAAAGTCACTTTCGAACTGTCCTGTTTCGACGGCAGCACAGCAACGGTCACCGAAACACTGGGTCATTTGGACGAAGAGACCGATAACTCCGGATCATCCATCCAACGAACCCCGCCACAGCGTTCGCTCGCGGATCAGCTGGGCGACATTAAGCAAAACACCTGGTTCTGACGGGAGACTGAAAATGAAATCGATCACGCAAGCAAAACAACTGGCAGCCGCACTCGCGTCAGAATTTGGCGCTGACGACCTGCACATTAATGTGCAAATGCGGCGCGGTGAGAACTGGGTAAATCTGGACATGTACCAGAACTCCGAGGAGCCGGAACGTCTCCTGGCGACGTTGGATTTCGATACTGGCTCGCACATCTTGGTAGATAACGCGAAAACCCTGCACTAACGCCGAAACTCCCACGACACGCCCCGATCACTCCCTTGTGGCCGGGGCATTTTTGTAAACGCTGCGGAAACTATGGGAGAACGCCCCTCTGGATCTGCTGAATAAAACATCTCAGGCGATGAATGTTTTCATGAGAATCCAGCATGTCTTCCGGTGCCATGTTGCCAAGGAAGGGCCTGTTCCGACTCATCCACTCACGAGCCTCCTTTTCATTGCCTTCAAACAGATCAAACGCCTCGCTCCAAACCACGCTTTTGAGTTCAGAGAGGCTCTGTTGGCCGGGGAAGTTCACGTCCCCGCTCTCCGGAACCCCGGTGTTATTTGGCTCTGTCTGGTCTGGCATAGAATTCTCCTTCGGCCAAAATTGAACCGGCAAGCACACCCTCCAGCATATTACGGTTTCTGTTTTTTTACACCGACACTGGTAGGCCGACCACCTCTGCCTTTTGGCTGATTGATGCCCAGCGCTCCCAGCCAGCTCTGATCACGCCCCAGAGCCATTACCAGCAACCCCAGGGCTCGCATGTGCTCTTGCCGAGTGCGTTCGGAAGAAGAGTGATTCGGCAACCACTCGTTCCGAAAATATTGCGCATGCTTCAGCTTGATCTGGTCAGGCCTCACCACCTCAGGAAATCGCTTTTCGATAACCACAACGACATTGTGGATACGATTGATGTAGCGCTTGCGCTCGTTGGGTTGCAGCCGGCGGAAATCAAGATTCTCCAGAACACGGTCAAGCTGCACGACGGGTCCCTCCAATGTACGAACTCGCAACACTGATGCGGTTATGCCCCAGCTGCCTGGAGACCTCCCCCCGGGCAATTCGGTCCATGACCTGATCTCGAATCGGCTGTTTGAGCGGTGATGGTCCCTCCAGGATTTCCTCGTAAACATCCTGAGCAAATCCTGCCCGCAGCTCCTGAAAGCTGGGGACGCCCGCTTTCTTGAGCATCAGGCGACACGGATTGATCTCACGCAGCAAAAACCGCTTCACAGTGTCGGTTTCAGACAGCAGGTTTTTAGAGCCCTTCGGTCGAACTTCGATCGCGAACCGGAGGGCTTCCATGCGGAACTCGTTGGCCCGGATGGTACGATCTCGACTTTTCCGGCCCCCTTTACAACCTTCAAGGATCGCGGCCTCTCCTGTCCTCTTGATTTCCCTCATCATTCGGTCAAGGTCGGCCAAAATCGCTTCCCGAACCCGCATGCCCCAGGCCCGCGCTAGCATCATAACGGCAGCCGCCAGGCATAATCCTTCAACCATCGCCCGGTCTACGGCATCCTTCGTATCCACGACATCAGCCTGAATCTCCCGTGTCCGCACCGATTTGCGACAGACACCAAGAACTTCCTTACCGGAGATTTTCAGTGCATTGTCACCACGGAATGCCCGCATGATCACGTTCATGGTGCTGATCAGGTTATGCGCATAGGCCACACTGATTTGGGCATCAACCGTACCATCAGGCCACTGGTATTCTCCTTCAATCCGCTGGCGAACGTACTGGCCGAAGGACAAAACAAACTCCCGATCAATATCCCTCGCATCGGTAACGCCATGACGCCGGCAAAAATGAATGAATGTAACCGCGCGCCGCTTGTGCGTGGCTCTGGTGTTGTAGTGGGAAACGCGGCTGTAGTAATCGTCCAGCGCCTCTCTTACCGCATATCCGAGTTGCCGTCCTCGTCCGAAATTTTCTTTGCTACTCGGCCGTTTCTTACGGGACGAACGTCGCCCTCGTGAAACCTGTTTGTTACTCATAACAACCTCCTCAATGATCAAATGACTGTACAGATGTGCGCGGCAAGCCATATGAAGCTCCTTGTGACCTCCAGGGCGGAGCGGCCCCCGCGCTGATGCTCCGCCCCAAGAGGTCACATTAAGTGTGGGTGCAGGCCCGGCTAGGGGCCGCCAGAGGGAGCATCAATCGTGCTGCTGTACCAGCACTGACTCGTCACCATTGCGGTACCGTGAAACGCTGCCTGTCGATAATCGACTGGCGCGCTTTGGGGAGCGGCATCACGTGATCAGCGTGATACCCGCGGGGTGGGTGTGCCGTGAGGCGGTGGGATGGCCAAGTTAATTGAGCAGCCAGCGATAATCAGCGCTGGTAGCGTTCCGTGCTGCTCGTCTGCGGGAAGTTAACGTAGAGGTTTCCCGCAGTTTTCCGGCCATTAAAAAGAACCGTAAGGCGCTGATACCATTGCCATTTAAGTTCCTACTTCAACATTCATCTCATTAGGTAAACCGCGTTACGCTGGTGTGGACAAACGAGATATTTTTTTGGAAAAGCCAGCAGAATCACTGGCAATAGGAGAGGGCTCGGAAGCAATGCTTCCGATGTGGGGACGGATCAAGAAGATCATATTGAGGGGGGATCGGAACGATCATTTCTAGTGCCCCGGACGAACCGGGATTTATTGCTACATTTAAAGTGCCAGCTAACACCTGCCCCGCTCAGTTATAAAACTGAACGTTGAATGGGCCTTGAGAATAAGTTTGCCCACCACAAGGCATTCTATCAAGCTGAGAAAACGCAGATTTTCCGCAAAAACTCAAGAATACCAGCGTCCAACGCCTCTCGCTCCGCTGAATCTCGTTTACGTCAGCTGCTCTCAGGGAGCGAAGCGCTCCTCATGGCTTGCTGGCGGAAAATCAGGAACATAGACTACAGAGAACAAGGCAGTCATGCCCACAGGAGGGCCGATTTTGGAGATGATCGACAACATCAACCGTTTGCTCGGTGACGATCTGAAAGAACAAGTAAGCCCGGGCTCCCGGTTAAGAATTGCCGCGTCCTGTTTCTCCATCTACGCCTTTGAAGCACTGAAGGCAGAGCTCTCCAACATCGACAGCCTGGAGTTCATTTTCACGGCGCCCACCTTCGTGCCCACTGAGGTGACCGACCGAATGAAAAAGGAGCGCCGCGAGTTTTTCATTCCTAAAACTCAGCGTGAAAACGGTCTCTACGGTACCGAGTTCGAAATCCAGCTACGCAACAAACTCACCCAGCGTGCCGTGGCTCGGGAATGTGCTGCCTGGATTCGCCAGAAAGCGACTTTCCGATCAAACAAAACCAAAAGCCCGATGCAGCCGTTCATTCTCGTTGAACGGCAAGGTCAAAGCTCCGCTTATATGCCGGTTAACGGTTTCACAGCGGTAGACCTGGGCTATCAGCAAAGCGACGCAGCATCGAATTTCGTGAACCGGATGGACGACCCGGCCCACGCAAAAATGTACCTGCAATTGTTTGAACAGATTTGGACAGACCCTGACAAAGTACAGGATGTCACCGAGGCCATCTGTGACCACATCGAGTCTGTTTATCAGGAGAACTCGCCCGAGCGCATCTACTTCACCATGCTCTACAACATCTTCCACGATTTCCTGGAAGATGTGGATGAGGACGTACTCCCCAACGACCTGACTGGCTATCAGGACACACTGGTCTGGAACAAGCTCTTCAACTACCAGAAGGATGCGGCAACCGGCATTATCAATAAGCTGGAAACTCACAACGGCTGCATCCTGGCGGACAGCGTCGGTCTGGGCAAAACCTTCAGCGCTCTGGCTGTAATCAAGTATTACGAGCTACGGAACCGGGCCGTGCTGGTGCTTTGCCCGAAAAAGCTGGCGGATAACTGGCGTAACTTCAACAGCAACCTGACCACCAATATATTTGCCAAAGACCGGTTCAACTACGACGTGCTCTGCCACACCGACCTTTCCCGCACCTCCGGTGAGTCGTTCGGCATCCCGCTGAACCGGGTGAACTGGGGCAACTACGACCTGGTCGTGATCGATGAGTCCCACAACTTCCGGAATAACGATGTGTACCGGGACCGGGAGACCCGCTACCAGAAGCTGATGCGCAAGGTGATTCAGGCGGGCGTCAAAACCAAGGTGTTGATGCTTTCTGCCACCCCGGTAAACAACCACTTCACCGATTTGCGCAACCAGCTCGCTCTGGCCTATGAAGGCGAGTCAGAAACCCTGAGCCAGCACCTGAAAACCAAAACCAGTGTGGAAGAGATCTTCCGCCGGGCACAGAAAGCGTTCAATGCCTGGTCTGCCCTTCCCCCTGAAGAACGAACTGCGGCATCCATACTCCAAGCCCTGGACTTCGACTTCTTTGAGTTGCTGGATTCCGTAACCATCGCCAGGTCTCGCAAACACATCCAGACCTTCTATGACACGACAGACATCGGCCGGTTTCCGGAACGCCTGAAGCCCTTATCATTCCACTGCCCGATTACTGAAAGAGAAGACGTGCTGGACCTGAACACCATTTTCCGCCAGCTGGCGTTACTCAAACTGGCCGTGTACGCGCCCATCAGCTACATCCTCCCCAGCCGTCTGCGTAAATACGAAGAGCTCTATGACACCGAGGTGGAAGGCGGCAAGGGCAAACTGAGACAGGCAGACCGTGAGCGCAGCCTCCAGGCGCTTATGACTACCAACCTGCTCAAACGCCTGGAAAGTTCTGTCTTCGCCTTCCGGAAAACCCTGGGCGTGCTGCAGGCCAACATTCAACGCACACTGGACAACATTGAAGCGTTCGAAAGCAGTGGCCTTACGACAGAAATCAATGATGATCTGGCGGAATTAAGTGGCTTCGATCCTGACGATGAAGACCTCTCCGGCCTAAATGAATTTTCGGTTGGCAAGAAGATCAAGATCAGCCTGGCGGATATGGACCTGCCCTCCTGGAGACACGAACTCCTGGGTGACATGGAACTGATTACCGCGTTGCTGGATTCGGTAAACCGTGTGCAGCCAGAAGACGATGCGAAGCTTCAGCACCTCCTGCAGCTGATTCGCCATAAAGTGGAACGCCCACTCAATCCCGGAAACAAGAAGGTACTGATTTTCACGGCCTTCGCAGATACTGCCCATTACCTCTATGACAACCTCTTGCCATTGGCGGGCCAGCTTGGCCTCAACATTGGGAAAGTAACGGGCTCAGACGCGCCAAAATCGACACTGAGGAAAGGTTATGACTTCCAGAGCCTGCTTACGCTGTTCTCTCCCCGCTCCAAGGAAAAGGGCACGGCGCTTCCAGACGAACCCGCTGAACTCGACATCCTGATTGGCACGGACTGCATTTCAGAAGGCCAGAACCTGCAAGACTGCGATTTTCTGGTTAACTACGACATTCACTGGAACCCTGTGCGCATCATCCAGCGCTTCGGTCGTATCGATCGGATCGGCTCAACCAATAGTCAGATTCAGCTGGTTAACTACTGGCCGGACATCACCCTGGATGAGTACATCAACCTTAAAGAACGGGTTGAGAACCGGATGGTGATCAGCGACATCACAGCCACCGGCGACGACAACGTGCTCACCGCCAAATCCAGTGATATTGCGTACCGAAAAGAACAACTCAAACGCCTGCAGGAAGAAGTGATAGAGCTGGAAGATGTGAAGGCCGGGATATCCATCACCGACCTGGGCCTGAACGATTTTCGCATGGATCTGCTCAATTACATCAAAGAGCATGGTGACCTGAGCTCTGTACCGGCGGGCATGCACGCCGTGGTACCGGAACAGCCAGAACTGGGTCTGTACCCGGGGGTCATCTTCGCGCTCAGAAACATTCACGACAGCGTGAACATCAACCAGCAGAACCGGCTCCACCCCTACTACCTTGTGTATATCGGCGAGGATGGTGAAATCATCGCCGACCATACGGAGGTCAAGCGTCTGCTCGATCTCATTCGAACCAGCTGCAAAGGCAAATTCGAGCCCATACAGCCTGTGTGCCGCACCTTCAATGAGCGCACCCAGGACGGTCGGCAAATGGAGGCCTATTCGGAACTGTTGAGCGAAGCCATACGCTCCATGATTGAGGTGAAAGAAGAAAAAGACATCGACAGCCTTTTCAGTGGCGGCCACACCACGGCGCTGACCACAACCATCAAAGGCCTGGACGACTTCGAGTTAATCGCGTTTCTGGTAATTGAGGCAACGGACGAAGGCGATCATTCGTGAAGTTAACCACCTGGCCCCGGGCGGCCTATTTCGGGCGTGTGATTCCCAAGAACAAAATCTATGAACATGCCGGCGCGAACACGGCGCTCAAGGATCTGTTTGTTCAGCAAGTCGAACAAATCGTCTGGGACTACAAACTGGCCCCGGAAACCATCAACATTCCCGCTGACACGAAGACCAGCGAGATTCAGGTTTTCCGGATCAACCTGAAAAGCTCACACCTTGACCATAAGGTGTTGCAGGCGATCGACAAGGCCATCCCGTTTCCCATCCTGTTTGAGTTATCCTACCGCGACCAAACAAAACTGGCCGCTGCTTACAAACGCCGTAGCGAATCTGATAGCACTCGCTGGGTTATTGGCCGGTATTTTGAAAGCGATTGGCAGCCGGACGACGCAGAGCGAGAGCCACTGCCCGTCGTGCGAAACCTGTCTGCACTCTATGAGCGGTTGTTAAGCCGACTGGTGGATGCAAGCAACACCGTCGATGATCAACCGAGATCAGTCGACCGCATTCAGGAAGCGCCCCCAACTTACAGAGTCAGCCGTCAAGACGGCCCAGAAACAGACAATCTTTCACTGGAGCAGCGGATTGCTTTGGCCGAATCCATCGAGGCCAAACAAAAAGAGATCGCGAAGATCAAATCCCGCCTGAACCGAGAGAAACAGTTTAACAAGCGCGTAGCCATCAATGCCGAGCTGCGCGAAGCGAGACAATCACTGGAACGACTGCAGCAACAGCAGGCTGCAACCGGAAGCCATTAAGAGAATTACCATGGAAAAACTGAAGATGCACAGCTCCGACGTGAGCCAAGACAACATCGCAAAAATCGAAGCGCTATTCCCTCACTGTGTGACAGAAGCACGGGATGAGGAAACCGGTGAACTTCGCCGAGCTATTGATTTTGACCAGCTCAAGCAAGAGCTCAGCGATCATATTGTTGAGGGGCCTCAGGAGCGGTATCGGCTTGACTGGCCCGGCAAACGGGAGGCGATGTATACCGCCAACAAACCGTGCTCAAAAACTCTTCGCCCAGTATGGGATCAAAGCATAGATTTTAATAGCGCTAATAATCTGCTGATTGAAGGTGACAACCTTGAAGTCCTCAAGGTGCTTCAGGAGTCGTTTCTCGGGCGAGTGAAACTTATCTATATCGACCCGCCCTACAATACAGGTCGAGACTTCATCTACGATGATGATTACTCGAAAGAGACAGGGGAATACCTGGAAGCTTCTGGGCAGCGAGATTCTGAAGGCAGTCGCTTGGTTGCCAACACTGAAGCAAATGGTCGTTTTCACTCAGACTGGCTATCCATGCTGTACCCGAGGCTCCGCCTTGCTAAGAACCTCTTGGCAGACGACGGCGTCGTTTTCATCTCCATCGATGACAATGAAGTAGATAACCTTCGTAAGTTGGGGAATGAGATTTTTGGGGAATCAAACTTCGTCGCCACCATTGTCTGGCAGAAAGTATATTCCCCGAAAAACTCTGCCAAGTGGTTCTCCGAAGACCACGATTTCGTTCTTGTATTTGCCAAAAACAAAGAATCCTGGTTCCCCAATGCACTTCCACGGACTGAGGAGATGGAAGCTCGGTATAAGAACCCTGACAATGATCCTAGGGGGCCCTGGAAAGCTGAAAACATGACAGCCCGAAATCCCTACGATGCTGGGATCTACGCTGTAACCTCACCGTCTGGCCGCGAAATAAAAGGGCCGCCCAAAGGCCGATATTGGGCCATTAGCAAAGAGAATTTCGAAAAGCTCGATGCCGATAATCGAATATGGTGGGGCAAAGACGGAAACAACATTCCGGCAGTAAAGAAATTCTTATCAGAGGTTTCATCGGGGCGAACGCCTCAAACACTGTGGTTTTACGAGGACGTTGGTCACACTCAAGATGCCAAGAAGACCCTGCTCAAATACGTACCGTTTGAGAATACAGAAAATGTCCTCAACTCCGTTAAGCCGGTGGCATTGCTTCAGCGCATTGTTCAAATGGCCACTAAACCCGATGAAAACGCCATTGTGATGGACTTTTTCAGCGGCAGCGCTCCTACTCCCCATGCGGTACTCGAACAAAATCGATTAGATGGGGGGAACCGGCGTTTCATTGGCGTCCAAGTAGCCGAACCGCTCCGCATTCCTGAGCCGAATATGGAGACGATATTCGACATGGGCCGGTCACGCTTGGTAAACGTCATCAATGAGCTTAAAGAAAATAACGTTGATGTGCCGGGCTTTCGTGTGCTCAAGCTAGACGAGTCGAACATGAAAGATGTCTACTACCGCCCGGACCAGCTTTCCCAAGGCGACTTACTCAGCTCCGTGGACAACGTCAAACCAGACCGCACTCCCGAAGACCTTCTGTTCCAGGTACTTGTGGACTGGGGTGTGGACCTCACCCTTCCCATCCGACGTGAAACCATTCAGGGCAAAACCATCTTCTTCGTCGATGAGAACGCCTTGGTTGCCTGCTTCGATACGGGCGTGACCGAAGAGTTGGTGAAAGACCTGGCCAAGAATGAACCCTTGCGCGTGGTGTTTCGCGATAATGGCTTCGAGTCGGATGCCGTGAAGATCAACGTGGAGCAGATCTTCCGCCAGCTCTCCCCTACCACTGAAGTCAGAGCGATTTAAGGTAGCGTATGCAGCCCTCTGAACTGAAAAGGCTACTGGATCAGCTGGTCGCCACCTGGGAAAACGAGGTGGTGGAGTTCAAGCAGGCCGATGAGAACTACAAAACCGATAAAATTGGTGAGTACTTTTCGGCTTTGAGCAATGAAGCCAATCTCTCTGGCCGGGAAAGTGCCTGGCTGGTTTTTGGCGTCAGTAACAAAACACGTGCGATCTCGGGCACCCGCTATAGGGAAGAACCAGATCGCCTGAATGGACTGAAGCACCAGATCGCCCAAAGCACTGAGCCGAGCATTACCTTCCGCAACATTCACGTACTGGAAGATGCCGCTGGCCGGGTAGTGCTGTTCGAGATACCGGCCGCCCCCCGCGGCATTCCGATTGCCTGGAAAGGCCATTATTACTCCCGGGCGGGCGAAAGCCTTGTCCCCTTGGGCTTCGCCAAACAAGACGAAATCCGCCAGCAAACCATCGCCGAAGACTGGACGGCCCAGCTGGTACCAGGTGCAACGCTGGATGATCTGGATGAAACCGCACTGCAGAAGGCCCGCGAGGCCTTCGCTAAAAAGTATGCCAACCGTTTCGCGGCAGACGAAGTAGAGAACTGGCCGCTCTCAACCTTCCTGGACCGCGCCAGAGTGACTCAGAACGGGGCAATTACACGCACGACTCTGCTGCTGTTGGGCAAACCAGAGTCCGCGTGGAAACTGTCACCTCACCCAGCCCAGATGACATGGAAGCTGGAAGGTCCTGAGCGGGCTTACGAGCATTTCTCTCCACCTTTCTTGTTGAGCACATCCTGGCTTTACCGACGCATTCGTAATATCCAACTGCGCCTGCTGCCACAGGATGAGCTGCTTCCTGTTGAGGTTGCCAAATACGATCAGAAAATCGTGCTGGAAGCCCTGCATAACTGCATTGCGCACCAGGACTACACCCGCAATGGCCGGGTTATTGTCATTGAGCAGCCGGATCGCTTGGTATTCGAGAACGAGGGCGTGTTTTTTGAGGGTGAACCGGGCGACTATCTGGAGGGCAATCGGGTACCCAGAAGGTATCGCAACCCCTTCCTGGCCCAGGCCATGGCCGAGCTGAACATGATCGACACCATGGGCTTTGGCATCCACGATATGTATGCTCGCCAGGCCAAACGGTACTTCCCCATGCCGGACTATGACCTGAGTGAAGCCGGTGCAGTGCGCTTGACCATTTACGGGGGCGTTGTGGACCCGGCTTACAGCCGTCTGCTGATCCAAAAGACCGACCTCCCCCTGGCCGACATTCTGGCCCTGGACCGCGTGCAGAAAAAGCTGCCACTGCCTGATGAAGCGATTACACGTCTTCGTCGCTCCGGCTTGATCGAAGGAAGAAAGCCCAATCTGTATGTGTCCGCAAAAGTCGCAAAAGCCACATCAGACAAAGTGGATTACATACGCACACGCGCCCAGGACGACGAGTTCTACGCGAAGCTGTTGACTGATTATCTGGAGAAGTTCGGGCAGGCCACACGGTCGGAAATCGACAAGCTATTAATGGACAAGCTCAGTGACGGCCTGTCTCCAGAACAGAAGCGCAACAAGATCAGCAACCTGGTCACCAAACTGAGACGGCGCGGGCGCATTCATAATTCAGGTTCCAGGGGGCATCCGATTTGGCAGCTTGCAGAATGAAAAAGCAAGACTGGAAATCGATAAACACTGAAGAAACAAACTCTTACCTCTTTCTGCAAGCCATAAATATACACACATTGCAGAAAGGAATGCAGAAAGACTGCAGAAAGGAATGCCATGAAGCTTAAGTTCAAAACCCAGGCCTACCAGACGAATGCTGTCGAGTCCGTGGTGGATTGCTTTGCCGGCCAACCCAAGCAGGATGGCATCAACTATCGGATCGATCCCGGTAGCAGGACCCAGAAAACGGCATACGATGAGGGCTTCAAGAACACGGATCTGGCCCTGACAGAAGCACAGATCCTGGAGAACATTCAGAAAGTACAGCGCCGGCAGAACCTGCCCCTATCGCAGTCGCTAACTGACTTCACTACGTTTGACAAAAAGGGTCAGCGGGTTCCGGTCAAGGCGGACTATAGGAAGCATGCGTTGGCCGCCACACGGCTTCATCTCGATGTAGAGATGGAAACCGGCACCGGCAAGACCTACTGCTACATCAAAACCATTTTTGAGATGAACAAGCGCTACGGCTGGAGCAAGTTCATCATTATGGTTCCGTCTGTTGCCATTCGCGAGGGTGTCGATAAATCACTGAAGATTACTGCCGACCATTTCACCGAGACCTATGGCAAAAAGGCGCGGTTCTTCACCTATAACTCCCGGCGCCTTCACGAGCTGGAAAGCTTCTCATCGGATGCCGGGATCAACGTGATGGTGATGAACATCCAGGCGTTTAACGCCCGGGGGAAGGATAATCGCCGCATCTACGATACCCAGGATGACTTCCAGTCGCGCAAGCCCATTGACGTTATCGCTGCCAACCGCCCCATCCTGATTCTGGACGAGCCTCAGAAAATGGAAGGCAAGGCAACTCAGGGGGCGCTCCCTCAATTTAATCCGCTGATGATACTTCGCTACTCGGCCACCCACCGCACGCAGCACAACCGCATACACCGATTGGATGCCCTGGATGCCTACAACCAGAAACTGGTGAAGAAGATCGCTGTGCGGGGCATTAAAACCCGGGGGCTGGCGGGCACCAACGCTTACCTTTACCTGGAAGGGATTGATATCTCCAAGAAGGCTCCGGTGGCGCGCATCGAGATGGAGGTAAAGCTGAAGTCTGGCGAGATAAGGCGCCAGTTGCGTCGCCTGGAGTATCGAGACGATTTGTTTGTGGAGTCCGGCGAGCTGGACCAGTACAAAGATGGCTTCACAATCAGCCAGATCGACTACAACAACGACACCGTTGAATTTACAAACGGGATTGTTCTGACGGCGGGCGAAGCCAATGGCGACGTGTCCGAGCGGGATATCCGGCGCATCCAGATCCGCGAGACAATCAAGGCCCATCTGGACCGGGAAAAGCAGCTGTTTGCACAAGGGATCAAGGTGCTGTCGCTGTTCTTCATTGATGAAGTGGTCAAATACCGCGATTACGATCAGGACGATGACAAAGGCGAGTATGCCAGGGTTTTCGAGGAAGAGTACGAGCTGCTGAAAAACGAATACCTTTCAGACCTGCCTATTGATAACGAAGCCTACCGCAAATATCTGGACCAGATTGATGCGGCCAAAACACACAATGGCTACTTCTCTATCGATAAGAAAACCAACCGGTTGAAAGACCCCAAGGTGGGTGCTAAGTCCATCGATTCCGATGATGTGGATGCCTATGATCTGATCCTGAAAGACAAGGAACGTTTGCTTTCATTCGACGAGCCAACGCGTTTCATCTTCTCTCATTCAGCTCTGAGGGAAGGCTGGGACAACCCTAACGTGTTCGTGATGTGCATGCTTAAGCACAGCGACAACACCATTTCCCGGCGCCAGGAGGTTGGCCGGGGCCTGCGGCTTGCTGTCGACCAGCACGGTGACCGCATGGATCACCCGGCGATTGTTCACGACATCAATGTACTCACCGTCGTTGCCAGCGAGAGCTACCAGGACTTCGTCGCAGGGTTACAACACGAAATCTCTGAAACACTAACCGCCCGGCCGCGTAAGGCGGACGAAGACTACTTCACCGGCAAAGTGCTGGCGACAGACTCCGGCTCGGTGGAAGTCACTCCATTAATGGCCAAACAGATCTACCGGTACCTGCTCAAGAACGACTATACCGATGATTCAGACCAAATCGCCGACGCATATCATCAGGCGAAAGAGACCGGCACGCTGGCGGAGTTACCAGAAGACCTCCAACCCTATGCCGATCAGGTTTTCGAATTGATCGACAGCGTCTTCAGCGACGCTCAGCTGCCCAAGGTGGATGATGGTCGCAAGCCCAAAACCAATCCGCTCAACGCGAACTTTGATAAAAAGGAGTTCCGGGCACTGTGGGATCGCATCAACCGGAAAGCCGTTTACAAGGTGGATTTCGACTCGGATGAGCTGGTCAAAAAATGTATTCGGGCACTCGATGCTGAGCTGAAGGTCACGCCCCTTCAATACACTGTGCAAACCGGTGTTCAACAAGACGGCCTGACCGACGAACAGCTTCGAGAGGGTAAGGGCTTCGGAGTTGAAGACACAGCCACGGAGTACGGTGACTCCATTCACTCCATGGTGAAGTACGATTTGCTGGGGAAAGTTGCCGAGAACACGCAGCTCACCCGCCAGACTACGGCAGCCATTCTCCAAGGAATTCAGGTGCCGGTGTTTCAGCAATTCCGGCAAAACCCGGAGCATTTCATTGTGGAGACCAGTCGGTTAATCACCGAGCAAAAAGCCGCCATGGTTATCGAGCGCTTGGCTTACGATGAGGTGGATGAGCGCTACGAAGTTGATATCTTCACCGCTAACCAGACCGGCCAAGATTTCTCACGGGCTTCGGCCAAACTGAAGAACCATGTCTACGACTACGCCATCACCGACTCAGACGTAGAGCGCAAGTTTGTTCAAGAACTGGATACCAGCAATGAGATTGTGGTGTACGCCAAACTGCCACGGGGTTTTCTGATCCCCACACCGGTTGGCGACTACAACCCGGACTGGGCTATTTCGTTCCGCAACGGCAGCGTTCGCCATATCTACTTTGTAGCTGAAACCAAGGGGACGATGTCTTCCATGAAGCTGCGCGAGATTGAAAAGACGAAAATCGAGTGCGCCAGGAAGTTCTTCGCTGAAATTAGCGAGCAAGTAACACAGGACAAGGTGAAGTATGACGTGGTGACGGACTACGCCAAGCTGATGGATGTGGTGGGTAAGGCTACTCCTGCAGCGCCGTGAAATGGAGCATTTCAAGAGAGTCGGCCAGGGCCCTCACCTTCCCCCGGCCGACTTCGACTCGTACTGGATTTTCGAATTAGTGTCCTCCAAATACACCGCAAGTGGACTTTCCGGATAGCCAGATGATTACTTGCTATTGATTCGGCTTGCGTTAGTCCACTTGGGGGCGACTTGAAGGCCACTCGGTTGAACGAGCCCCAAACTCGGCATCAAATGTTCGCAGATCCTCCTCCGACCAGCGGGCTGCGCCCGGGCCGAACATGTATGGCCGGGGAAGGAAGTCGTCTTTCACCCACCGCCAGATGGTGTGACAGGCTACGCCATAGCGTTCGGCGATATCATGGACGTTGTAATACATATCTGAACCTCTTTGCTTTGATTGATGTGGTACAGATACATTATCGAAATCAATACCTTCAGTGAGTCGTCAAATTCAGCTTTTTGCGCATTAACTCAAAGGCGCCATGGAGTGCAGCCTCTTTTCTATTGGAAGGGATATGGATCAGTGCATGGTTGGAGGTCAAAGTACGAACCACAATCTACGGAAACTCGAAGTACGAACCATCTCTGAGCATATCCGTCTTCGACAGGGTATCATGTACTGTTCCGCAGGCCCGTCTCACCCAGCTTTCCGATTCCAGCGAGCTCTGGAATGGTTCAAGTGAGCCCTTAAAAACGTACTTTGGTTCAGGTACCACCTTGAAAACGTTCTTTGGACAGAAGTAGCTAAATGGCTAGCGACCGCCTGAACTTGAGCGACACAATGTTGCGGATCGGAAGCATGAAAACTGGGGTTGGATATCCTGAGCATCGATTGAGACGGGACCTGGCGACTGATGAATCTGAAATCCTCACTCGCCAGGTCCGGGCTACAAACCAACGCTTATGCACGAGGCAAGTCGTCAGCGTCCCGCAGCCTGCGCCTCAAAAGCGACGATGTCCTTTTCGTGCCAGCGCGTCGTGGATGGGCCGAGCCGATAGGGTTTCGGAAAGCAACCCAGCTGAACCCAACGCCAAATGGTAGACCGGGCTACCCCAAACCGTTTTGCGACTTCTTCATCTCTCATGTACATATCTGTGATCTCCTCACTGTTGATGGATACAGATACATTAGCGAGATTGAAGGCCTTGCAAGTTCGTCAAATTAATCATTTTTCGTGTTTAGACCGGGATACGGCAAATTTTTCTATTTTCCAGCAAAATTGATGAACCTAGGCTTCTAAATTTCCCCTGCCCTGCTCTCCCGGCGGTGACCGGATCACGGACATCTGTTACTCAGTGAAACATCTAAAACAATGCAAAATTGACCAATGCCGTATCCGCCCATCTACTTCCGCTTGCTAATATTCAGAATCGCCGCCTAGCGGGCCGGCCGCCGTAGTTAAGCTGGGAAGACCAAAACCGATGAGCAGCTATTGCAAATTCATAACCGCACTGAGTCTTATCTTCGTTCTTCTTTTGAGCGGTTGCGCAACGCCCCCCTGGCTAAAAGACGCGTGGGCAACACCGGAGTACCAAGAAGCCGACCTAACTCACGACGAGCAGATCCGCTTGGGCTATCTCGCTCGCTATCTGGCAGACAGCGACACCCGAGCAAAGCTGGAGTCAGAGATTCTGAAAACCGACTACGTCCGGCAATGGGATACCTATGACTATGCAACCACCACTTCGATGGCCACCGACGTAATCGAAGGCCAGATAGCTTCGGATCTTGGAGCTGGACTCGGAGCGGCAGTGATGGTGGTGGGCCTCTTATCCGGAGACGGAAGCATGGACTATATTAGCCAGGCTTTTCTTCCCGCTGAAATAGAAGGGCACGTGATCGACTCGGTGAAAGACGCTCGTATTGCTGTGAACGATCTGATCAGACATCGCTTGGAATCCATAGCGGAAACATTGGGCACAAAACTGGAGTGCGCGAAAGGATGTAGCAACCACCCGGACTCCATTTTTGTTTTGCGTCTGCCACCAGACAGATCGAACGAGCAGTTTATCTATTGGCCGAGCGACATCGTCATTACAGTAGATGTAGGTGGAGCAACGGCCGTCTCTCAGGACGATCCGATTTCATCCCTTGTTGGCTTCCCAGTAGCCTGGAAAACGCAACCTGGTAATAGCGCCGAAATACGCCTCTATTCTGAAGGAAGTTATGATTCTAATGGTCAGTTGGCATTTGAGGCTAACTCAGCCGGCCGCAAGATTAATCCAATCGTAAAATATGACTTGGAGCAAACAGCGCTTGGCCGGGCGATTCTGACAGAGGTTTACTCTGACACCCGATTAATCCGGGGAAGCCAGAAAACACATCCCCATATGGTTTTCTTTAACGGTGAAGTCTATGGTTTTATCTCTAACTTCAACGAAAACTTTGTCAATAAAACCGTAGACGTTTTACCCCTCACTGACCAAAAAGTTAGACCCCAATAATTACCCAAACAACTTCGCCTATAAATCCTGAGCGACCTATGAAAAGACAGATACTCTTGCTTTCAGTCTCCTTAACTCTTATCGGCTGCGCATCGAATCCTAAAAGCGACTACAGCGATGCACTTGATGACCTGAACTCTGAGATATCAAGGATAGAAAGACTCAAGGAACAAGAAAGAACTGCAAAATACGAGTCCAGAGAATATCTCTACTGCAAAGACCATGGCTGCGGAATAAAGAGGGTAAATGGCGAGAACCTTTTGCCAGCAGAGTATGAAATGCTCAACCCTCGGTTTCATGCTATAGATCGTGGATATTTGGCATTCACTTATAACAAGGATGGCTCTCGATCCGGCTTAATGGACTATAGCTATAAAAAGATTACACCACCTATTTTTAATTCAGGGAAAATTCCTCCGGTAGTACAAAAAGAAGATTACATAATATACGGAGAAACTATTGACGGCACCCCCAAGAAAGGCGTCGCAGGCACAACTGGCGTTATATTTCCGCCAAAATTTCATAACATTCATCACGTTTCAAAAGATATTTTTACTTTCCAAAATCAAGAAAATGGAAAGTGGGGTCTAATAAGAAGAGATGGAAAAATAATAGTCGACGAACAGCTTGACCAAAGCGCCTCTGCATACGAGAACCAGGAAGGTGGGGAAACAGTATTCAAGTTCATAAACGAAGGAAAAACCTACATCGTTAATGAGTCTGGAGACACCTTATTGACTCTTGACGATTCGAAGATTAGCTTCTCCGTAAACAACAAGCTCGTATATCAAAAAAAACGCCAAATACGGACTTATGACCGTTGATGGAAAAATAATTCTTCAACCTCAATTCGACGATATGTCGGTTTTTGGCACAGGTGAAGATAAATATATACACGCTGAGAAAGGCAGTCAGCATGGCTGCTATAATACCGAAACTGACACTTGGGAGAAAGTGGGCAACTATGAAGATCTAAGGTGCCCAAACATCTACTTTCATGGCGCAGCAAAGATAGGGGGGCTGTGGTATATCTACAACAAAGATGGCGAACTTGACCAGAGTCGAGGATTCGACTTCGTTGGCCCAGAGTCCATTTATGATGACGAATCCAAAGGCTATTTAAGCGTTAGTATCAACGGAAAAAATGGCATAATTGATGCGAATGGCCGAGTCGTCATACCAGTACAATACGATCGAATTGAAGGCTTTAATCCTGATGAAGAGGTTGCTTTGGTTCGCCATAAAGACAATCACGACGAAACGGTATATACGATAGTCAGTAAAAATCGACCCTTCATGGGCTCAATCAAGGGACGAGCTTGGGTAGAAGAGGTTGGCGACGATATTTATGCTTTTCACAATGGTTACTGGATAACTGCCGGCGACATGAAAGATGTAATTTACTACGATTTAAAACTGAAACGGCAAATTCACCCCTAAATTTTGCAGGCCCCTCACAGTGGCCGGTTGCCCCTAGCCGGCAACCAGCCACTGCGCAACAACCTAGATTTTATTCGCGGCTGTTATTATTAGGGGACAAGACGTACTTCGCGAACTGCTCCATGAGCACCCGCCGCTTTGAAACCGCCTGAACCAAAATAGGCGATCGGTTAACAGTTGCCTTATCCAACTGGGACAACGCGAGCTTAACGAGGTGATCTGAGACACCTGCTTCTTCTATTGCAAACGCCTTGAAAGCACGGCGCATACCAGAAGCAGTAGCAACTCTCCCGGTTTCCGGGTCAAGAAATCCTGGCCCGCCGTTTGCCAGATCCACTTCATGCACTCTCTTTATAGCATTGTTTAGAGCGCTTTCCCCCAGGAATTTCCGCCCCCTGAGCCCGGGGAATACAGCGTCAGTCTCACTTCGCGGCTGGGATTCCAGAATCTCAATCACTCGCTCGGGGATTGGTACCATGTGGTCCCAGCCATTACGCTGGTACCTGATTTTCGACGCTGGAATTCTCCATAACCTCTTCTTGATATCAAACTCACTCCAAAGCGCAGTACGGACTTCGTCCGCTCGTGCAGCCGTGAGTACCATAACCTCCAGCGCTCGTATTTGGGTTGAATCCAAACTCCGCGACACACGAAAGAACCGGGGGAGTTCTCGATAATTGATTGCAGGCGGATACGTTAGCTGGAAGGCCGCTGAGGGCCGCGGTAGAAAGAACTCCAAGTTGTTTGACCAGTCAGCCGGATTAGAAACATCCCGGCAAATGCCAAGCGCCTGCGTCATTTCAAAAATTCTTGAAATGGTAACCCGTACCCTCTCAGCAACCGCTGTTTTCTCTTCCCAGATGGGCTTCAGTACCTGCAAAACATCACCCGTCTTGAGTTTAGCCATCGGAATATCAGCGAGTGAGGGCAAACAGTACTTTTCCAGAATCATCTGCAATCTCAGCGCCTGCTTCTCAGCGTGGCGTCCGGCAAAGGCGCTGCATTTCATCTCATAGTATTGTTGAGCGACGGTTGCAAAAACCGGTGTCTCAACCAGGATTGGGTCGGGAACGCTGTTCAGAATAGGTTTAACATCAGTGTCTTGATTACGATTGATTTTCATAGGTCTCTCCGAGAACAATAAGCTTGCAAGAAATACATTAATGAAATCAGCGAAGTAGTTGACGCGCCTAATTAACCGATTATTGAAATTAGGCGCGCCTGCTTCTGGCTTATTTCTTGCTTACCTTCTCGGAGCGGGAAAGAGAGGACAGGTATTTTTCGAACGCCTTCATGAGCTTTCGGCGTTTTGGAATCAGCTGCCCTCGCTTGTATGCCGCGCGAGTGGATGAGGTGTCGATATGAGACAGCGCAAGCTCGGATACATAGTCCTCCACATTACCGACTTCCGTCGCCCAGTCCTTGAAGGCGGCCCGCATCCCATGAGCTGTCGCAACTTTCCCGGTTTCCGGGTCGAGAAAGCCATTTCCGCCAGCCTTAATGTCAGCCTGGTGTATCTCTTTCACCGTCAGGTTAAGAGCGTTTTCGCTCATCGTTTCTTTTCCCCGGTATCCCGGGAAAATGTATGCTCCGTTGTCCCGGGGCATCATTTTTAGAATCTCAATAGCCCGGTCAGTCAGAGGAACCTTGTGGTCCTTTTTCTTGTCACGCCTGCCCTTGAGCTTCCATCCCGGAACCGTCCAAACTCGCTCCTTAAAGTCTATCTCTGACCACTCTGCAAATCGCACTTCTCCCGGGCGGGCTACCGTGAGAATTTGAAACTCCAGTGCACGAGCTGGAATAGCGTCTCGCTTCTGGAGCCGCATCCAAAATCGAGGAAGGCCTTCGTAGCCGACTGTTGGTTGGTGCTCCTCATCATGAATAGCAGCTGGTGATGCGAGGAAATTTTCCAGATTGCCGCGCCAGTGGGCCGGATTCAGCCCGTTTCGGAGTATCCCGTCATGCCGAACCATTTCGCAAACGTTATAAATTGTAATTCGCACCCTCTCGGCTGTTGGTGTTTTCTCCATCCAGATCGGGTTTAACGCTTGGACGACATGCCGGGGCTCAAGGTCCGACATCAAGATATTGCCGAGCTCCGGGAGGCAGTAGTCCTCAAGGTGCTGCTCCAGCCTACGTCTCTGTTTCTCTGGATTCTTCCCTGAAAACTCAAGGCACTTTTTCTCGAAGTATTGTTGAGCAACATCGCCGAATGTTCTCTGTTGCGCTCTTTCAGCTATCAACGCTGATTTTGCTGCTCTTTTTCCCGCAATCGGATCGTAGCCTTCAAACTGGACACGATATCTGAGCTCCCTGGCTTTTTCCCGAGCCATTGCGAGCGGCACTTCTGGGTAAGACCCCAATCCCAAATCTGTACGTTTGTCACCGACCATAATCCTCAAGATCCAGGAGCGTGCGCCGATCGCCTCTGGCCCCTTTGGTGGTCGACAATGCAAACACAATCCCTTCACACCACCCACCGCATGCAGCGCCGGGATTGGGTCACCGACCTTTTTCCCCTTTCCCGCTTTTTTAACTGTCCCGTGGGTCAGCCTTTTAACCTGAAGAGCCCCCAGCTCTTGTGCAATTTTCGGCATTCTCTAACCTCCCGAAGCTCAATGCCCCATCATCTGTCCCATCATTAGCCGCACTATTGAGCGCAATTTGATAGGACAAAACGATACTGAAATTTGAGCGATCAGGAAGATTTAATAATACAGATCAAACAGTTAGAGACTTCTTGCAGCAAGATGAGACATGAAAATGGTGCCGCCTCCGGGCACCACTAATATCAAGCCGAATCAAGAACTTACCATGAGTAAGAGTTGATTCGGCTTTTTAGTTTCTGGCGACGCCAATACGCTCTGATACGTTGGTTTACGCTGGATTACGTTGGCGCCCTTCCCCTCCATTCCCCCTTCTAAATACCTTCAAACAATTGGAGGTATCAGTGACTACAGCAGTCAAGAAACGCACAAGCACATTCAGCGAGAAAGCGAAGAAAGAATTGGCTCCGGGTCAGGAGATCAGCGAGAACGGTATTATTTATCGCAAGCGCAAGGATGGATGCGGCACCTGGCGCTACGACTTCACCCAATCCGGCATCAGACATAAAGGCGTTATTGGGTCTGACCGCGATGGCGTGACTCTTAGCCAGGCTCGGGATGTCGTCTCAGAAATTCGAGCCAAGGCAATCACCGAGCGCATGAGTGGTCGCACGGGTCGCTCTACACAATCCACCCGCCTATTTAGAGAGGTCGCCAAAGAGTACCTGGATTGGAGTGAAACCCATCACCAAGACCACAGGCACAACGTCAGCCGGATGAACAACCACCTGCTTCCCCGGTTTGGCGAACGCCGCCTGGGTGACATGACCACAGCGATGATCGAGACCATGCGTACCGAGCTGCGACGCGCCGAGGTAAGTGCCCAAACAATCCAACGAATTGTAAGCTTGCTTTCCTGCACGTTCGATTTCGCACAAAAGTCAGACCCGAATCTCGATAACCCAACGACACGACTCAGCCGCGTAAAGCATCAAAAAAAGGAGGTTGTACCGTTTACACGCGAAGAAACAGACGCCCTCCTCAATATTGGCGCAATTCAGTACAACACAGTCACGCGTGGTCCCAACAAGGGTAAGAAAACTGAGAACAAAGCCAAAACGGCTGAGTTCCGGGCAATGATTGGGCTTTCTCTCTTCGCCGGACTCAGGGCGTCAGAAGCCTTGGGACTGACGTGGGAAAACGTCGATCTGGAACGGGGGCTAATTCGAGTAAATCAGGTTGCGATGGAGGGCACCATCCGGAACTCCACGAAAACCTATAAGCCTCGCGTGGTGCCTATAACAGGCTCATTGAAGCCACTGCTTGAAGACCTCAGACAGCACCACATTCAAGCCCAAAGAGAGACTGGACTGCTGCTATCGAGAAACGGAGTTGACCCCTACAACCAAATTCCAGTGATGTTTGGTCGCGTGAGAAAACAAGCGGGCGTCACATCCGAAAAAGGTCATCATGCACTACGACACACCTTTGCAACGCGAGCCTCAGAGAAAAATATCGACCTCAAAACGATTCAACGATGGTTAGGACACGCGAGCATCGCCACAACGATGATTTACGTGCATTCGACAGAAGAGCATCTGGAGTCAGCGGCAAAGCTTCTGGATTGATGAGCCATTCTGGACACTGTAGACGTTATTGCTAGGGTGCATTCGGTGCTTGGCAGAATCGTGTCCAAGATCAGAGGTTATATGCTACGCTCTCCTGACCCCCATAGAAGTGTGGGGCGACAACACTCCGACGGGAGTGGAAATCAGGTTCTTAGGGAACTAACGGGTGCCCAGTACTTCAATGGGGAAGATGCTCCAAGGCTTCGACCAAATGGAAACTTACTTTTGCATGGTTGTACCCGTGGGAAGCCCGTTCATTGGACGGGCTTTTTGTTTTTATGAGTAATCGTTTCGAAGACTATCTTGCGCTGGTCATAGAAGAGGAAGCCCAAAAGCTAATCGACCGCTACCACGCGTACCACAACTTTCTTCATCTAGAGCACAAACGTAACAAGGAGAGGGTTCTCGACGCGCCAGATAAGGAGGTAAAAACTCCCGACTATTGGCGAATCGATCCTAAATTTAACCCTTTTTACGTTCGGAAGCGCCGCAAAAGCATCGCCAGGTCAATTGCGAAGAAATTGACAGATGGGACATACCACCCTCGGCGTCCCTTCGAGAAAAAAATTGATAAGCCCGGAGGTGGAACCCGAACTCTGTCGATCTATCAACTTCCTGATGTCGCAGTCTCGCGTATTTTTTATGAAAGGCTACTGGAGAAGAATCAACATCGTTTCAGCTCCTTTTCTTATGCGTATCGAAATGACCGGAACGTTCACTTTGCGATCCAGGACATCTCCGTAGACCTTTCGCTTGACGCAAGAGCGTTTGTCGCAGAGTTCGATTTTTCAGATTTCTTCGGATCAATATCTCATGAATATTTGCGGAAGCAGTTTGATACCAACGGATTTTATGTAAGTGAGCAAGAGAGAATTGTTATGGAGGGTCTGATTAACGCCTGATTTATCGCTGAATCGCTTTTCAACTCGAAAAAAAGCCATTCAAGCGCGATTTTGGCGTTATCACCCTCTGTTTTGTT
>MDTE01114896.1_pt1 | contig 31704 bp, 30 predicted proteins | sample 811231 | NCBI WGS metagenome assembly MDTE01 (sample SAMN05326651, study PRJNA326480) | marine metagenome | isolation source: seawater | place: Indian Ocean: Red Sea | collected 2010 | reverse complement strand
GTCAAAGGGCTACTCAATGACTGGGTGGAGAAGTGGGTTTGCCGGTGGGCCAGAGCCATTAATCCAAGCTATAAATAAGCTTCAGTCACAGTCAAATTTTCATCCAGCGTCGATCTCGCAGTATGCAGCCATTGCAGGTTTAAGTGGAGACAAGCACTTCTTAAAGGAAAGGCGTTCAGCATATCAAGAGCGTCGGGATACTCTCGTTAGAGAGCTAAATCATATTTATGGGATTGAATGCTCTATACCGGATGGGGCATTTTATGTGTTTCCATCATGTGCAGATTTATTGGGTCATCTAACGCCTGATGGGGATACGCTAAAGACAGATTCAGATATCGTGAAATTCTTTCTCGATACTGCAGGAGTCGCTCTTGTACCAGGAGAGGCATTTGGTTACCCAGGTTATTTTCGTGCATCATATGCAACTGATATTGACACCCTTTTAAGAGCCTGTGAGCGACTTAGGACTGCGTCTGAGAAACTTATTTCTGTTTGAGATCGTTATTAGCAGTTTTACAATGAAATGGTCCGAATAAATCTATATAGCGATACGCAGACACAACCGACTATCGGAATGCGGCAGGCTATGTCGCGGGCGGAAGTCGGCGATGAGCAGCAATTCTTAGATCCGAGCGTCAATCAACTATGCGATGAAGTATCTAAACTTCTGCGCAAGGATAGCGCACTTTTTCTCCCTTCTGGCACTATGTGCAATCAAATTGCTCTTGCTGTTCATTGTGTTGCTGGAGATGAAATCATTGCTGATCAGACTTCCCATGTTATAAATAACGAAGCGGCTGGTGCCGCTGCAATCTGTGGAGCTGCTATTAGGCCGATTCAAGGTAAGCGTGGCATCTTTAGTGCCGATGATGTCGAGCGATCATTACGTGCTGGCAGGGCGCTTGAGCCGAGGTCGCGTCTGGTAGTGGTTGAGCAGTCATCTAATGCTGGTGGAGGATCTATTTGGCCAATAAAAACACTAGAAGAAATTTCAGTAGTAGCACGCACGCATGATCTAGCAATGCACATGGATGGTGCACGTCTACTAAACGCTACGGTTTCGTCAGGTATCGATGCCTATCGCTATGCGAATACGGTTGATTCCGTTTGGTTAGATCTAAGTAAAGGATTGGGATGCCCTATTGGTGCTGTGTTGGCCGGCTCGGATAATTTCATTAGAAAGGCATGGCGTTGGAAACATCGACTTGGCGGTGCAATGCGCCAAGCTGGTGTTATAGCAGCAGCTGGACTTTATTCGCTAGAACATCATGTAGCCCGCCTGGCAGAAGATCATAGTAATGCCAAGCTTTTTGCACAGCTCGTCAGCTCAATAGAGGGCGTCACTGTGCTGAATCCCGAAGTCGAGACTAATCTTGTTTTTTTTGATGTATCCCAAACCAAGTATACATCTGCAGATCTGTCAACTGAGTTGAGAAATCATGGAGTTTGGATAGGCGCACCAACGTCGACTTCAATGAGAGCAGTGACACATCTTGATATCAGCCAGTCAGACATTGAAGAAGCCGCTGATCTAATCCGACAGTTAATTAGCTAATAACCACCTGGCCACTATGAGGGGTTGTTACGTAGTAGTACCTGACATGCTGTTACCGCAATATTTTGTAGTATATCCTCAGAGGAACAGCCTCGAGATAGGTCGCTGACCGGATAGTTCAAACCTTGCATAATAGGGCCAATGGCTGTTGCATTAGATGTGCGCTCAGCTAATTTGTAGGCGATATTTCCTGCATCCAAGCTTGGAAATACGAAAACGTTGGGCTTCTTGTAGTGCATTGCCGATCCAGTTTTTGCCCTAAAAATCTCTGAAGAAATAGCCGCATCTAGTTGAATCTCACCAACGACAGATATATTAGGATATTCCTTTTTCAAGATTTTCGTTGCTTTCCGAACTTTTGAAACATGGGGGTGTCGAGCGCTTCCTAGGGTTGAGAATGATAGCATCGCTACAGAAGCCGGTTCATCAAGAATTAGCTCCGCATTGCATGCGGTATTTGCAGCAATATTTGCTAATTCATGCTCATCGGGGTTTACAACAAGTCCACAGTCAGCAAATAGAACTGGACCCTGTATACCATTTGCTGAGTTACCAAAAAGCATAAGGAAGAAGCTGGATACCACATTGCAGTCTGGCCGTTGACCAACAATTCTAATAGCGTGTCGTATAACCTCAGCAGTAGGTGTTGCAGCGCCTGCTATACAGGCATGCGCATCTCCCATAGCTACCATGCAGTTTGCGTAGACTATAGATTGTGATGCTTGTTGTATGGCCGTATTCTCAGATAATTGAGATTTAGTTCTTGTCTTAATTAGCAGCTCTGCATATCGATTAATCCTTGAAGAGGTCTCTGGATTAATTATAGTAACTCCCTCAAGTTCTATATTTTGCTGAGTAGCACGTGCGCGAATTATATCCACGTCACCAAGTATTACTATCTCAGCAATCCCGCTAGTAGTAGCATCAGCAGCCGCACGAATAACTCGGATATCATCTCCCTCAGGTAGTACTATTAGAGCATTTGAGGCCCTTGCTCTAGCAATAATATTCTCAGGCAATTGATTCATGACGCGCAGGTATCCTTATTTTCTTTGGCTTGCGAATGTTAAGAATAAATAATTTGTTACTCGCATTTATTTAGGGATCTGTTGGTAAAAGCTATTGCACACAAATTACTTGTTATCTATGAGGCCGGTTTGCTTTTGTGCTTTGAAGATTGCGAATCAACAGCGCCACAAATTGCCACCAAAATTATGGCGGAAACGATAATACCACCACCAATGATTGTAGCGGTTGTTGGAATTTCACCAACTCCGATCCAGACTAGTATGGGCCCAACAATAATTTCTGTTAGTGACAACAACGTCAGCTCCACAGCTAGTAGATGACGTGCACCGGCAATGAACAACAGAAAGCCGAAGCCAATCTGGAAAATTCCTAAACTAATACTATAGATTAGATCCATTGGCAATAAAAGGAGGTTATCCTGGGAAAGTATAATTCCCGCTAGGGCAAATACAGAAGCAAAAACACTGCCATAGAGGATAGTTGGCAGCGTATCAATATTTTTCTGGTAACGTAAGGAGATAGTCATACCTGAAAAGCCGAGTGCAGCAATTAGGGCAGCGAAATTTCCAGCGCCTCCACCAGATTGAATCTCTCCATTCGTCATTATTGTAAGTCCGATAGCTGCAAGAAGCATTGCGTACCATGTATATCTAGTAATACGTTCATTAAGCAGTATTCGCACAATGATTGCTGAAAAAAACGGCGCGGCTGCCAATACAAACATGGCATTAGCAACGGTTGTAAGATCAAGAGCGAGTATATATCCAGTGAACGCAATACCTAAACATCCGCCGCCTATGACAGCTGGTTTAATCTTGCATTGCAACGCAGATAGTGCAGCAGTGCGATATCGAAACAGCAGAATTACCGTCAAAAAAATAAAAAGGGAAGTGGATCGAAAGAAAAGAACTTGCCAGGGTGAGGCAGCTTCAATCCATCGGAAAATAATACCCGAAAGACTCCAACAAACACCAGCTAGCAACACAAGTACAATGCCAGATTTACGATTTGAATTCAGGACTCGTTTAGTTTCCACTTTGAATATCAATACCTAGATGGCGCCTAAATCTCCGGGCGACGCCATAGCGTAGCCAACCACGGTTGCTGGGAACACGGTTTATCCTTTGGCCGATAATAGTAATCTAATTCATCAAAACCGGCCTCAATAACATATGCTCGCCAGGTTTCGTGCTCTAAGAATGAGCAATAGCGGCCTGCAGAGAAGTGTTCTATATTGTCTCCTCTAGGATTAGAGCAGAACAAAACTCCGCTTGGTTTTAACGATAGATACAATTCGCGCAAGACGCGTGGTAGTTCCTGCGTCGGCACATGAAACATTGACGCGTTCGCAAAAATCCCGTCAAAGAAAAGTACAGGAAGTTGTAGATGAAGAAAGTTCTGATGCCAGACTTTGCACTGCGTGTATCTCCTAGCCATGTCTACAAATACCTTGCAGCCATCGACACCGATTGCGTTATGACCTAAACGCGAAAAGCTCACCAGATCTCTTCCGGGTCCACAGCCGAAGTCTAGAATCGAGAGTGGTGGTTCGTGTTCGATACAGCCTAGTAATGCATCTATATTTTGCGTGACATCATGATCCTGAGTGCTATTCCAAAATGATTCTGCATAAGTTGCATAGTGCTGCAGAGTCTTTTTGCTTAAAGTCCTTAGCTCATCTGGCGCTAGGTCATGCAATGCTTCCATCATAAAGGATTCACTATCAATTAAGCAGTCTTATTACGCGCTCTTTTCTGTTCTTCCCACATTTGCGCGTATAGGCTCTTTAGTGAGAGGAGATCCTGGTGCGTACCGCGTTCATGAATCGTACCATTTTGAAGAACAAGTATTTGATCGGCGTGAACTATAGTCGATAATCTATGTGCAATCATTATAGTTGTCCTATTCTTTGATATTTCTTTTAGATTCTCCTGTATTTCGCTTTCTGTTTTGCTATCAAGTGCCGATGTTGCTTCATCGAAAAAGAGGATTATCGGGTCTTTAAGGATTGCTCGAGCGATGGCGACTCGTTGTTTTTCTCCGCCAGATAATTTTAGTCCACGTTCACCGACTCTGGTAGCGTACTTATCAGGGAGTGCCATGATAAAGTCATGTATTCGAGCTTTGCGAGCGGCTTCGTAAATCTGTTCATCTGAAGCATCTGGTCTTGCATAGCGGATGTTATATTCGATAGTTTCATTGAAAAGAACTGTATCTTGAGGAACCATACCGATACTTTTTCGCAGAGAGTGTTGCGTCACTTGTGAAATATCCTGTCCGTCTACCTGAATAATGCCGGCAGTCACATCGTAGAAACGGAAAAGTAGTCTGCTAATTGTTGATTTTCCGGATCCGGTTGGACCAACTATAGCAACTGTCTGGGCTGGTTTTACTGAAAAATCAACAGAGCTTAAAAGAGCTTGATTATCGTTATAGCTAAAACTGACATCTTTAAATTGAATGGAACCATTACTAATGTGGATATTTGTTGCGTCTGGGGCATCTTGTATTTCAGGAACTTCATCTAATAGTGAGAACATGTTTTCCATATCTACTAATGATTGTTGTATTTCACGATAAATTGTACCCAAGAAATTCAGTGGTAATGAGAGCTGAAGTAGATAAGCATTAATTACAACAAAGTCACCTATAGTGATATGGGCATCTCGAATATCAACTGCGGCCATAATTAGCATTATAACGATACCAATAGTCACAGTTGCTACTTGTGCAATATTTAGAAAGGCTAGGCTTTCACGACTTTTTGTGGCACTGGACTCATAAGCTCTTAGGGCATGATTAATTCGGTTGCTTTCATGGGCTTCGTTGTTGAAATATTTAACCGTTTCAAAATTAAGAAGACTATCCACAGAACGCGTACTGGCTTCATTATCAGCTTCATTCATTTGTCTACGGATTTTTATGCGCCAGGCAGTAATAGAGAAGGTTAACCAAATGAAAAGAGCGATTGTGATGCCAGTGACAAGCGCGTATTGGATGCCAAATTTGTACCAGAGAATGCCACATACAAGTAAAATTTCGATTAAGGTCGGCAATAGATTAAATACAACAAAAGAGAGTAAAAACTGTATACCTTTAGTGCCGCGATCGATAAAGCGATTAAGGGCGCCTGTTTTTCTATCTAAGTGAAATCGTAGGGCAAGAGTATGCAGATGCTGAAAAACTTTTAGTGCGACCTGCCGCGTTGCATTTTGTGAAACTCGTGAAAATAGAGCATCCCTTACTTCCGAAAAGGCAGTGGCTGACCATCGAGCGAAACCATATGCTAGAATGACTGCAATTGGTATTCCTAATGCTGTCATTGAAGATTTCCCTATAACTGCTAAATCATCAACCGTTTGACCGAGGAGCAGTGGTACATAAACGTTTGCTGCTTTTGCAAGGCCAAGACATATTAAAGCGAGCATTACCCTAATTCGAAGATCATTTCGCCCGACTGGCCATAAATATGGAACCAATACGCTTAGTGTGCGACTTAGACTTCTATTCTTCATGTATTTTATGCTTTATATTGTTATTACAGTCAGGCGCCTTTGCACTCATTAGGCTGGCCAAATAGATTTAGGTAATTTAAAGAATTCCCGTGCGATTCGATGCGTTAAAATCCCCTTTTTATCGGAGGTTTTGGTTTGGATCCATTGCTTCAATAGGTAGTACCCAACTCTACTTTATTGCGATGGCATGGCTTGTATTTGAGTTGACTGGCTCACCTCTTGATCTTGGTATGCTTGGCGCCGCGACGGCTATACCGACGATCATTGCAACATTAGTAGGCGGTATTGTTGCAGATCGATTAAACCGGCGCTCAATAATGATGGCCACTAGTCTTTTAGCGACCATCTTGCTCCTGATTCTGTGTATTCTAGATTGGTCTAATATGGTCAAAGTATGGCATGTGCTGATCATATCTGCATTACTTGGGCTCGTACAGGGTTTTGACTTTCCCTCTCGTGCATCGATATTCCCGTCTCTAATTTCTTCTGATCAGATGATGAGTGCAGTTGCTCTAAATTCAATTCTCTGGCAGGGGACACGCATGATTTTACCTGCATTTTCAGGAATTTTAATTGCGCTAACAGATACTGGATTCGTGTTCTTTATAAGCGCCTGCGGGTTTGTCGCGATGCTGTTGGTTCTAAGAACTATAGATGTGCGCTATGAGTCGACAATCGATAGTCGGCCGTGGAACGAATTTATAGATGGCATAAGATATGTTTTTCGAAGGAGAATATTTCGGACGTTAATTACTTTGACTTTTGGTTTGCACTTCTTTGCTACCTCTTATATACAAATTATGCCTGTATTTGCTGATCTACTTGGCGGTGGAGAACGCGGATATGGTATTTTAGTTTCAATAACAGGTATTGGGTCAGTTTTGGGGACAGTGCTAATCAGTAGATTTCAAGAGTCACGAAGACTCGGAAAGATAATGCTTTTCTCTGCTTTTGCTGCACCTCTTTCTTTAGTAGGTTTTTCATTGTTTATAGGGGCGGGCGCTGCTTCAACCAGTGGATTTGTGATTGCGAGTCTCTTTATCGTAGTCTCTTCTGCGTTTGGTTCTATATTTCTGGTGACCTCAATGACTGTTCTACAGTTATTGGTACCAGATCACTACAGAGGTAGAGTGATGGGAATACACAGCATAACATTTAGCCTCATTCCACTTGGGGGGCTGTTTGTAGGTGGATTAGCAGCATTGTTTGCTGCTCCTATCGCTGTAATAATTAGTTGTCTAATAATGCTGGCACTGGTCACGTGGTCAATAACCTGGCATAGCGAGATTCGCGCCTTAAACGGAAGAAATTTACCGGCACTTTCCAAGAGTGATTCATAATCAGAATGAATATTCTTTTTATAATGTGTGATCAATTACGTGCGGACTACTTATCGTGCTATGGTCATCCACATATTGCGACAAAGAATATCGACAGTTTGGCGAGCAGGGGTTTGCAGTTCAACAACGCCTACTGCCAAGCGCCGCTTTGTGGTCCCTCACGAGCGAGTTTTTATACTGGCCGGTATATGTCGTCTCATGGAGTAATGGCTAACTCTGATCCACTAAAACTAGGTGAGCTTACTTTGGGTGATTATTTACGTCAAATTGATATGCCAGCTATTGTTGTGGGCAAGTCAGAGGGCTCACCAAATCAGGTAGCAATAGATAGATTTGATATTGACATTGATTCTGCCAGGGGAAAATGTCTTGCAAATAACGGATTCTCTCCATATGAAAGATTTTCTGGTATTTATCCTGACGCTCTTGTTCCGGATGATTTGGGTTATAGCGCACACCTGAGGTCACACGGGTTTAATGGGGGCAATCCATGGGAGGCATGGGCGAATACCGCTATCGATTCTGCTGGCAGGAAAGTGAGTGGTTGGTATATGCAGAATGCAGGACTACCTGCACGCATACCGGAAGAGTACTCCGAAACTGCATTTATCACCGATCGCGCTGTTGAATTCCTACGTTCAGTGGATGTGGAAGATAGCTGGTGTATGCATTTGAGCTACATCAAGCCGCATTGGCCTTATTTAGCGCCGACTCCTTATCACAATATATATCGAACAGATCATGTATTGAAGGCGATACGACATGAGTCTGAGAGATTTCATGCACACCCCGTATATAAGGCATTCATGAATCTTGATTACAGTAAGAATTTTTCGAGGGATGAAGTACGCAATACCGTAATTCCGACCTATATGGGGCTCATTCAGCAGATAGATAACCATATTGGTCGTGTGCTCATAGAACTGAAGAAGCATGGCCTGCATGAGAAAACGGTAATCGTATTTTCAAGCGATCATGGCGATTATTTAGGTGATCATTGGTTGGGAGAGAAAGATCTTTTCCATCGACAGTCGTTTCGAATCCCGCTAATAATATATGATCCGTCAAGAGCTGCCGATTTATCTCGTGGCCGTGTTGTTGAAGAGTTTGTTGAAGCGATTGATATTCTACCCACTCTGGTTGAATTGGCAGGTGGAGCTTCTTCTGAGGAGAGAGTTGAAGGGCGATCCTTAGTGCCGTTCTTACGTGAGACCAAACCTAGTTGGACAAGAGAGTCGGTGTTTAGCGAGATTGATTATAGTGATCGAGGTGCGAGAGCTTCTTTAGGGCTGCATCCCTACGATTGCCGTGCTCGTGCCATTCAGACCAGTAGATGGAAATATATCTTGCATGAAAGATTTCGTCCCCAGCTGTTTGATTTAGATAATGATCCAGATGAATTCATTGATTTAGGGCAAGATCCAGGATATGCGTCAGTTAGGCAAGATTGCTACGATCAGTTATTTACCTGGTATAGGAATCTAAAGGTGCGCACAGAGGTCCCCACTGAGTTTCTTTTTAAAATGGGTCCTGACCGAGACGAGCAGCGCGGAATACTGATTGGGCGCTGGTAATCTTACGTATGCAACATCAACATATATGAAAAGAGCTCGCACAACTAATGTTTTGCGATTGACCTATCGTCTTGGATGGATATCGATATGGGGTACATGGTTCCTTGTACTGATAGTATTTGTCCCATCACCTGAGGTTGATATATGGGGGTGGGGGTTTTATACGGTTTTTACTACGACCCTGGCATGGTTTTTACATCGCCTGTGGGATCGAATAACGATCGGCAGACCGTTACCAAGGCGCCAGTAATGCTACTTACCTTTTTTTAGTTTCGTTTCAAGTATTTTGTTAAAAGAAGTGTAACCATGTGTAATTTCAACAATGTAGTTTCTCAATAATTGATGCGCTCTTGGAAGAGCATGAAAAGGTATCGCTGTACACGCATGGTGCTCGGCGTGAAAACACATATTCCATGACATAAATCGTACAAACGGATTAGTGATCGTTGTTCGACTATTTTGTAGCATGTCATTTGAGAAAGAACAAAGAGTGTGCTCTGCTAACAAGAATAGTCTCAGTACAGGTTGACCTAGTAACATCGGAATAATCCAATAAAACAATAAGAAATTACTGGACAGATATAACGATGTAATTAGACATAAAACATACGCTAGTATGTAATATCGGGCTTCTATAGCAATTGATAATTTTCTAATCGAGCTAATATATGGCTCTTCAATGTACCCAAAAGCATGCCCAATGATTGCCTTTATGTTACCGGCCCAATACCTATAGCCAGATATTTGCAGGAATAAATCCCATGAATTATTGAGATTCTTGTTTGCCAGCTCAGGGTCACGACTTGGTACTTGAGTCCATCGGTGGTGAGCCATGTGAAAGAGACGAAAATGGATGGGGGGCAGCAGTAAAACAAAACCCAAGATAGCAGCGATTATATTATTTGCTGATCGTGTTCTAAATGCTGTTCGGTGAATGCATTCGTGCAAGGGGGCAAAAAGAAAGCTCATGACTATACCCATTGCCAGCATGCAAGGAAAAAATAGTGGTCCTTTCATTGTGGAATAAACGAGTAGCCCAGTAAATACAACTAGCCCCAGATGTGCCATTAGATGGACGCTTGCGGAAAGATCCGATTTATTATACAGGGCCCTTAGCTGTGCTATCTCAGATGCTGAGAGGTTCACATACTCTTCCGCTGCATCAGTATCTACTCCAATCGTGGATTTCATGAATTCAGAATTAGTTAGACATTATGTTGTGTTCGAGAATTCTATTCTTTGACTGTTGAGTGGAATTTTTCCATGAGATATTGGCCAGAAATAACATCATTATAGATAGGGCGCTGCCCTTCTTGTAAGCAGGATGGTAGGCACCGAATCTTAGCATCCCAGTTGGGCTGGTGAAAATACGCAAGGGATAGGCGGGGTTTTGCCGGATTGATCAGAGTGCCTTGATCGGGAATAACCACTCGGTGCAGAGAGGATTTCCATCGGTCATTAGTCCAGCGCGCTAGAAGATCTCCAACATTAATTACCAAATCAGATGATCGGCTTCGGACAGGGATCCATGTTCCGTTGCGATCTTGGATTTCTAATCCTTCTAGCTCGCCGGATTGGGCTACAACTGTTAATGTCCCGTAGTCGCTATGCGCACCAGCCCGCAATTGTCCACGCGCTGGCTTTGAGGTTAATAATGGATAATAATTTGCGCGAAGAGCGCTTATTGGATTACTTATAAATGGTGCAAAGAAATCTGTAGGTAACTTAAGAGCGATAGCGAAGCGACGCATGAGTGCTTCGGATAGACATGCCATAGCTCTGTAATAGTTCTCAAAATTAGCCCTAAAGTCATGAGGGCTATATGGCCAGACGTTTGGCACCTGCGTGAAGGCTGATTCCGATCGTTCTTTTCGCACCGTACGCGGCTCCACTGGCCCCATGGAAAAAGATTCCTTTAAGTCCGGTGGTGAATAGTTTCCCCTTGAACGGGCTAATCTTTCTTCGCCTAGATATGAGAATCCATAGGGACTTTGTGGTGTTTTTTTGCTAGCATGTTGCTTCTTCGAGAGAGGCTGCTGAAAAAATTGTAATGCAGATTTCAAACATGAATCTATTAATCTCTGATCAACACCATGATTGGAAACAATAAAAAACCCCGTGCCTTCGCAGGCTTTTCGGATCGCATCAGCTTGATCATCGATATATCGAGTTTTTTGATAATCCAGATTAATTATGGGAATAATATTGCTAGAATTCATTATAGCTAACTCTTCTTACTCCTATTTAATTGATAAAATACTGCTAGCATATGGAGCTAAATTCAGCACGCTACTCTTTGCTCGATTATTTGTTGTAGCATTTAGGGGGCGAGTCAGTTAGCAAGGGATTGGTAATGTATAAGACTATTTATCCACAAGCTGCCTACGATATGATACAGCAGGGTGATGTGTCTATAGTTGATATACGAGATACAAAGTCCTTTTTTTTGAGTCACTTGGAGCAAGCAACACACGTGACTGGAGAAAATATTGCGGGGTTCCTTGCGGAGGCAGATCGGGAAAAGACACTTTTGGTCTATTGCTACCATGGCAACTCAAGCCAGTCCGCAGCTGCGTATTTTGTTGAGAATGGGTTTGTTAATACTTACCACTTAGCGGATGGATTCGAGGGATGGTGTAAATCCGGTCTCCCTATCCATAGTGAATGAGATCAAAATCAATAGATGTTTACTATGCAGTCTAACTTAGGGAAGTTTTTACATTTCAGGGGGTTCGCCATTATTTCATTAAGCTATTGCCAGTGTTGAGGAACTTTTATGAGTTTCTCTATGTCGTAACCGGCCTGCTCAATTTTCTTACTCAATTTGTTGTACAGCTCTTCACTAATTCGTGATTTTCTCGCCATAATCCAGACGTAATCACGCTTGTTGCGCCCAATGATCGTACTACTATAGTCCTGGGCTAGATAAATGATTCGGTAGTCTGCCTTAATTGGCCATATAAATTGCATCCCCCAAACCGCATTTGTTTTTCTATCCACTATGAATCCGCGAGGGTGGTATTCCCTTTTTGGGCCCTCAAAACTTCCTTTATTATATGTAAAGGTTGTTGCGATAGTGCCGTCGGAATCCATCTGGTAGTGTTCAACCGCATTGAATATGTTTTTTTCTAGCTGTGTAGGGATGGAGGCGATAACATACCACTTGCCCATAAATCGATCGAGATCAACATAATCAACAGTATCAAGAATTTGTTCTTTAGCAGTCATGGCATTAAAGGGGGTCAACGCGATAAGGATACCTACCAAACTCAGAATCGAATATATTTTCCTAGTCTTGGTCATTTAGATTAAACGCCGGTGGTGCAGAGATGTTTTTAACGAATAAGTAGTGACCTACCCCCCAGTACGCACCTTTTGCCATGCCAAATAGTTCAGCGCATGCCATAAAGAAAAGGCGCCAGCGATTAAACCACAAATCCTCGTTTTTACATCCATAGACCTCAGCCAAAATATTCTTAACCACTATGCTGTTTTTATCAAGATTTTCTAGCCATCTGTTAGCTGTATGTTGATAGTGCAATCCATTCCAATGCCATTGGCAGTCTAACTTTAAATGCTCCTGGAATTGCAACGGAAGATCTCGACTTGGCATAATACCGCCCGTAAAAAAATGACGCGCCATCCAGTCTGTTGGGCCGCGATCTTCAAATTTATAAGGGTAATACTTGTAGCAAAAGATATGCATGAAGAACTTACCATCATCTTTTAGCCAGCTATGAATACGTCGAAATATTTCTTGATAATTTCTGAGATGTTCAAATAATTCAATAGATATTATCCGATCAAATTGTTGTGCTGTGTTAAATTCATTAATATCTGCAGTGATTACTTCAATATTCTGGAGTCCAGCTGTTCTTGCACGTTCTAATATAAAGTTTCTTTGGGAATTAGAATTAGAAACAGCCATGATATGGCTATCGGGAAATTGGGCCGATATCCATAAAGTTAGTGAACCCCAGCCGCAACCTAGCTCAAGGATGCTTTCTCCGTTTTCAATACCAGCCCTATTACAAGTTATATGAAGCGACGCCTCCTCTGATGCATCTATATGATCATCTTCGTTTTTCCAATAGCCACAGCTATATTTGTTATGTTTTCCCAATATTAAATTAAAAAATTCTGGTGGTAACTCGTAATGTTGTTCGTTTGCTTTCTCCGGTAACGGAGCTATGTCCGAATTATTCATCGCTTCAATGAACCTTCTCATTTCCTCATCATCACGTGAGAGCGAAGCACGCTTAGTTTGAATGAGACGGCGACGGCACAAATGTCGAATAGCATGTCGTACAAGATGATCAGATAGCCAGCCATTTTCGGCTAAATTTAGGCCGATATCAGTGAATGTTCTCATATTTGCCCGATTGCTCTATAGATTTTAAATAAGCACGCAGTTCTACAGCTGATTAGGCGAATAAGTCTTGATAATGGCGTAGTATTTATCATTGATCCTGCTTGGGCATAGACTGCCCCGTTACTTTATCTTACTTATTAATATTTGCAGATTATCCAGGTAGCCCTCTTCAAATCCAGCTTCGCAATAGCAGAAATAGTAATGCCAAATGCGCATAAATTCCTCTGTATATCCCTGAGCTCGAATATTGCTCTCCTGTTCCCAAAAATTGGCTCTCCAGCACCTGAGGGTACGCGCATAATCGTTCCCAATATTTCTCACTTTGTCTATCCGAAGAGATGTGTATTGAGAAATATGTTCTTGAATTGTTTCTAGTGAAACTAAACACCCGCCGGGAAAAATATATTTTTGTATAAAATCTACTTGCTTGAGATATGATTTATACCGCTCATGGGGTAACGTAATGCCCTGCAGCACCATCTTTCCATCAGGCGATAGAAGTTTTTCGCATTTGCGAAAAAAGGTAGGAAGATGCTCGTATCCAACAGCTTCTATCATCTCAATTGCTACAAGCTTATCAAATTGTCCTGAGAATTTCCGATAGTCAAGCAACTTAACATTTATTTGATTGCCTAGCTTCTCCTTGAGGATGCGTTTCATTACATAATCATATTGATTGGGGGAGATAGTTATGCACGTAACACGACATCTATAATTTCTTGCAGCATGAATCGCAAAACTACCCCAACCACAGCCAATTTCAGCCAAGGAATCATTCGGTTGGAGATTAAGCATCTGACATATTTTATCAAGCTTAGAAATTGATGCATCCTTTAAGGTTGATTCTCCGGAAGGAAAAATACCCCCGGAATATGTCATTGTCTCGTCAAGGATTAAGGAAAAGAACTCGTTGCCGAGGTCATAGTGGTTGTGAATGTTAAGTTTGCTCCCTAATAAAGTATTGCTGCGTTTACGGTGTTTACGTGAGGCGGCATGTCGTGCGAGGAAACTTAACCCACTCTTGAACCGATCAATGGCTTGTTGATTACGAATGAATGTGCGTAGTAGGGCAGTTAAATCAGGAGTATCCCACCCATGGCGAATCCAGGATTCTGCTAGACCCAATCCACCTTTCCAGATAATGTCTCGATAGAAGGCTTGCGTTTTTACGTTTATTTGACCTTCCACCTCACCACTTCCCAGCACTGTTTGACCCCAAGGATCCGTAATCTTTACCGACTTCTTCAGATCGCGTAGTTTATGTAACACCATGTATCTAAAAAGAGCATTAGGGGACAGAAAATTCTTCTTTCCAGTCATAGATTCGCTTCAGTCACTTCGTTTTGATTCCATAGCTAGCTAACCATGTTTCTTATGAGCAGGATGTGGATATATTTGAATTCCTTTCATCCATAGGCAAAGGGCTTGCCAGTGTATTGTTAGTATTACTTTGATAGTTATAAATGGATAGCCTGCTAGACAGGCCATGAGATTGCCCTTAGTAATGGGTTTAGCAGAAAGAGTAAGGCTAGCGCTAAATTTTTTGATGTTATCCTCATATGTGTCTATTTTTACATCTATGTTCTTTTCGGATGCTTCTATTTTCCATTTATATTCCTGATTCATTGGCATAAATGGCGATACATGAAATTCCTTAGGTAGTATCAATTCATTTGAATGGCCCCGATCTGATATCGGATAACTTAATACGTAACAGTGTCGTTCGTTCCATGGCGTATTGGATACCTCGGCGACAACATGCTCAAGTCTAGTTTCATCTTTATTCCAGCAGAAAAATAAACTTACAGGGTTCATGCAATAGCCAAAGTATCGAAGATGGGTCAAGAGTCGAATTGGGCCATTTGCCCTCACACCAGCGCGCTCTTCGATCAAGTCTCTGACACACTCTGCGAGTGGTCTTTCTTTATCTCCGAAATGATCGGCACGTTTGAACCATGCTATTGCTGGTCTCTTCACAGACCATAGAAGATAAGGCTCAAAGACTGTCGACAATTCATCCAGATCCAGATACATCATAAATATTCTGTATCTAAATCTATGTTTTTTTGGCCTAAATCTACTATGGTAGATATGGCCTTTAAATATTCGGCTATTCAAAATGGTATTTTTACTCCAAACGCATCACAGACATTTAATGCACTACGAATACCATCCTCATGAAACCCACTACCCCAATATGAGCCACAATATGAGATACCGCGACGCCGAATTAATGATGAGTGTTTTCTCTGTGCTTCATCTCGGCCAGGAGAAAACATTGGATGTCGGTATTGCATACGTTCAATAATTCTATTTTCTCTAATAAGGTCTTCTTGGTTAAGAGACACACAGTATGTATTCGAGCTAGTGAATCCTTGCAAGAGGTTCATGTTGTAGGTAACACAAACAGCAGATTCGAAGTTTTCCCGCACTAGGTAGTTCCAACTTGCCCAGGTACGTCTTTTAGAGGGTAAAACACGGGTGTCAGTATGTAGGCATGCCTGATTTGATTGGTAGGGGAACATACTAAGGACATCATGCTCCTCCTTATCAATATCTGCAACCGTGCTAATACTGGTATCAGCATGAGTAGCCATAATAACCTCATCAAAAGTTGCGACGCTATCATCGTTCCAATATACCTCAACACCATTTTGTTTTCGGGTAACGCGTTGCACAGCAGTACTATGCCTAAGTTTTCCTTCAAGAGATTTCTCAAGTTTTCCGATATACTGTTGTGAGCCCCCAGTTACTGTTTTCCACTGAGGCCTCCCACGCAGTTGAAGTAGCGAATGATTGTCAAGAAATTCAATGACGAATTTAATTGGAAAGTTGCTGAATGAACAGCAGTCACTAGACCATATCGATGCGCCGAGTGGTAACAGATAACGCTCCACAAATGCCTGACTATATCCTTCAGCAGTCAAGTAATCGCTGACTGTTACAGTATCTTCATATTTTTTATCAAGACATTGCTTTGCTTTTCGGTTGAATTCAAGTATATCTCTCAGCATTCTCCACATATCAGGACGAAAAATATTTTTCCTTTGAGCAAAAAGTTTATTTAGGCTTGAACCGTTATACTCGAAATTATCCCTGTCATAACGGACACTGAAACTCATATTTGAATTATGCGTTTTCACGCCTAAAGCTTCAAAGAGACGACTGAGAATGGGGTAATTGAACGCGTTGAAGACGATGAATCCAGTATCAATGGGCAAGACCTTACCATCATCATGTACTTGTGTTGTTTGTGCATGCCCCCCGGATTTTCTTTCCTTCTCAAACACAGTTACATTATGCTCTTTGCCAAGAATATAGGCTGTGACAAGCCCTGATACTCCTGCTCCGATAATAGCGATATTCATCGTTATGCAACTCTCAATTGATTAGATGGGCTGATTGCACGAGTCTAATTATGTACAGTTCCAGTGTTATATCAGTTTATTGATGCGAAGGGGGCCATGGGAAAAATGCACTGGTTCTGTCGCTATATTTTTTGTATCCCGGCCGACGTTTTTCTATACCATCTTCCATTCTTGTTATGCCGCTGAATCGAAGTAGTAGATATGTCATTAGAATTGGTGCATATATGGTCCACCAAGCACCCGACATGAAAGAGAGCAAGTAAAAAGACCAGCCAATGCAAAATTCTCCAAAGTAGTTTGGGTGGCGAGTGTAACGCCATAGTCCAGTCATTAGAACTTTATTAGAATGTTCGGCTCGTCGTTGGAAGGTAACTAGTTGTTGATCTGATATAGTTTCAAATATCAGGCCTACCAACCATAAAGTTATCGGGAATAAGTGAAATACAGATATTCCTTCGTCGGAGCGCGCTACCATATAAATCGGGCTTGATACAACCCACGCAATAAATCCTTGAAACCAGAAGATTACAAATATACTCTTCCATTCGAAGCCAGGATTAAAGCGTGTTCTTATCTCCGCATATCGACGATCTTCTTGTTTCCCCCAATTTCGAAATAAGAGATGCAGGAATAGACGCGTAGCCCATAAGGTCGTGAGAAGTAAAGCAATCCATGCAACCATGCCACGTTCTGGGCTCGCCAAAAAAGCCAATAGCGCAGCAACCAAAAAGAATAGAGGCCAAAATAGGTCAACGATTGCTACGTTGTGCTGATGCCAACTTAATAGCCATGCAAACAGTCCAATGACTAAGATGACCGCTAAAATCGTAAAAGGGTGTCCGATACTTAACACGTTAGGCGTCTAATGAATTAGCTGTGTAGATGCGCGACATTATAAATTTTGTTGGTGTGAACAGTTTGTGATAAGACAGTCGCATTCTGGTGATTATATAAACGGATTAACTGGCGCATTGTTCATTATTTGCGTCAATATTCAAACTTATATATATTGGGATAGCTTTGTCTTGATTAACGCCCTTCGTAGCTGATACTACGTCATTCCATTAAGTTTTCTGATTTTTTTGGCAGTCAGTCAAGCTGAAAATTTAGTGTCGAGTGCTTTGATTATGAATGATTCAAGAGTCTTTGGCTGGCAACTAGGGCTATGTCGAGAGAGTACAGTACCGTCAGCCCCAATAAGGAATTTAGTGAAATTCCACTTTATACTATTTGTACCTAGTAACCCCCTCTGTGCCGCTTTTAGTTGCTGATAAAGCGGATGCGTATTTGAACCATTCACATCAATTTTTGAAAATACTGGGAAGGATACATGGTAGTGAGTATCACAAAATTTTCTAATTGACTGGTTGTCACCGGGCTCTTGAGCTCCAAATTGATTGCAAGGGAATCCGAGCACCGAGAATCCTTGGTTTCTATACTGATTGTAGAGCATCTGAAGTCCCTGGTATTGTGGTGTGTATCCACATCGACTTGCTGTATTGACGATCAAAAGTACTATTCCGCGAAACGCTTTAAGATCACGTTCGTTACTGTGAATATCCACTACTATGGTGTTGTAATTAATTCGCATCGATTTCAATATGAGAGTGCTGGATGGTCATTTTTAATTAGATTCAAACAACAAAGTCACAATAGTTCCATCTCCTTTTTTGCTTTCGACCAAAATATCCCATCCAAATCGATCAGCGAGTTTTCTCGCGATAGTCATTCCAATACCATGCCCAGGATTTTTTTGATTTAATCCTCGGTAGTGCGCGTTGAATACCTGGGCGATCTCGTCAGACGACATTCCCACTCCTGTATCCTTAATAACAATACCGTTATGAATAGTTTTGACCAGAATATAGCCGTGATTCGTATAATTGGCAGCATTTCTCAGTAGGTTTCCAAGAACCCCTGATAGAATTTTCTCATTAGTAATAGTGTTAACCTGAATGTTTAGGTCAAGCTTGACATCTACACGTTGTTTATCGATAAGAGGTTCAATTAGTTCAATTTCAGTTAGTGTAGCTTGATTGATTGATACTTGTTCTAGTTGTAGATTGTCCTCCATCTGTCTCGAAATTAGCAGAAAGGTTTCTATCAGGTTTGTCATATTCTCTGATGCTCTTTTAATTCTACTAATTGAATTTCTTGCGCTATCGCTAATATTGGAGTCCTGCGCCAAAAGATCACAAGCAATAGTAATTACTGTGAGTGGAGTTCGGAGTTCGTGGCTGACGTTGCGAGTGAACTCTCTTTCTCTTGTTACGAAATTCTCGATTCTCTCAATTAGACCATTAAGAGCAGCACTGAGACTGATTATTTCTTGATCTACATCATCAGGAAGTTTGTGAACTTCGAAATCAGAGCTATCCAGCGTCTCAAGAGTCAAGCCCTCGACTTTTTTTGCAAGCACCACCACTGGCGAGACGGAGCTTCTAAATAGCCGATACCCAACAAATAGCGAGCCATAAATAGCAAATAAAAGGAGTCCCAGAGGCGCGAGACCAAAAAGGAGCGCGAGCTCCTGGACTTGTCCAGCATTAAACACAAGTAACAAGTTTTCACCATTCTGCTGTGTAACTAGTGCAACAGAATGTTCTCTACCAGACGCGAACTCATGAAAACCTAAATCGAGGCCTCGCAGAGGAATTGGCAGGTCACTATCATCTCGATTCGAATACCTATATCCTTTGAGATTTTTTGTATCAGGCAGCGAAAAAGCAGGATCATATTTCCGTTTGTCCCAGTAGTGGCTGGCCTCAGTAGTTAATGCTTCTTTAACAAGTACGTCTTCAATTATCCAGTCAGCGGCAAAGATTCCAAGAATAACTGCTATCGCCACAAGACCAAGATGAAGCGCTAGTGCCCGCCCAAATCGACGGGCGATCCCCATTTTTGCATTAAGCATCTGGGTCATATATACGATAGCCTTGTCCTGGGATCGTGTGCAGCAAGGTTTTTGAGAACGGCCGATCAACCAGTTTTCTTAAGTTGTACAGATGGCTACGAAGAGCGTCACTGTCAGGGGGTAAATCGCCCCATATAGCCTGTTCAATTTTCTTTCGAGATACGAGGTTCGGTGAATCTTTCATCAAAATCTCGAGTAATTTGTAGCCAACAGGAGACAAATTTAGGGAGTGGCCATCACGCATCACGACAAATTTGGATGTATCAAAGGTAAGCGCACCCACCTGCAGAAGTTCTCTATTGTTAATACCCCCGCGAGTTCTTCTTATTAGCGCTCGTATCCTAGCTTCTAGCTCTGAAACTTCAAATGGCTTAACCATATAGTCATCCGCGCCAGCGTCAAGCCCTACTATTTTGTCTTCCAGTGTATCTCGCGCTGTGAGCATAAGTACTGGGGTAGTCTTCCCTGGTTCGTCACGCAGTCTTCTGCATATTTCTAGACCATCAAGTTTTGGCAACATCAGGTCAAGAATTATTGCGTCGTAGTAGTTTTCCGTAGCTAACCTCATTCCAATCATGCCATCAGGCGCGTAATCGAGGATGTATCCCTTGTGTTCTAAATACTCAAAGAGCATTTCTGCAATATCCTGATGATCCTCAATTAGCAAGAGGCTGCCCGAATGATTATTTCTGTTCATACATAAAGCCTGTTATCCCAACCGCTAAACGTAATTTGCATAAGCATTCGTGAATTTGCCGTGAATAGAAGTAGTTTACGATTCTATTATTTTAGAGCCTCAATCAAACATCTAAGAATTTCAGAACTATCAGCAAGAGTTAGAATCACTAGATCATTGGGCCTAGTTAGGTTTTCATCAGGTCATCACACTCGGCGGTCATGATAGCATAGTAGCTCCTAGAGCTATTTTGTCCCTACGATGTAGACGGATCCTATTGATTCGGGCCTTGTTGTTTCCTACATTATAGAAAATAATATCGGTGCCTTGTCCCGATTTAAGACAAAATACTACGTCTGAATTGTAGGAACAGTTTACGATCAGATGGCTGATCTACTAACAAGAAAATTTATGAATAAGAATTGCGTAATTGCTGGGGTTGGTTCTGGAAACGGTGCATCTTTCGCACGAAGATTTGCTATGTCGGGTTACCGGGTAGCAATGTTAGCTAGAACGAAGGATTATATTGCTAATTTAAGTAAAGAAATTCCAAATAGCTATGCAGTGACGTGTGACATGAGAGATCCCGCTGCTGTTATCAGCTCATTTAGGCAAATCAAAGAAGCTATTGGTAGTGCGAACGTTTTAGTTTACAACGCAGGCTCAGGAGACTGGTCTGGCATAGAAGATACAACTGCCGATAATTTTGAGTCTTCTTGGAGGACAAATACATTGGGCCTACTAGTCGCTGCTCAACAGGTTCTTCCAGATATGAAGAAAGCTGGTCGGGGAGATATTGTGGTGATTGGGGCAACAGCATCTTTACGAGGCGGCGCTAACACAACTGGCTTTGCATCAGCGAAGGCTGCACAGAGAAGTTTGTCGCAGTCGCTAGCTAGAGGACTAGGACCGATTGGCATTCATGTAAGTTATGTCGTTATTGATGGTATTATTGATATTGACCGAACACGTGCACGGATGCCGGATCAACCAGATGAATTCTTTCTGAAGCCAGATGCTATCGCCGAAACAGTTTATACACTTACCGAGCAGCACCCATCTGCTTGGTCTTTTGAAATTGACCTGCGTCCACATGTTGAAAAATGGTAGCGCAGCAGGCAGCCGAAGTGCGATGGGTGTTACGTTTTGATCTCGTCTCCCACATGAAGTACTCCATTGTCAAGAATTTCACAGCATAGGCCGCCTCTATGGGTTAGCTGTTTAACTAATCCATCGAGTTGAAGTCTATTTTGGAGGGAGCCACAAGGTTCACATAGTTCGTGGGCCCGCAACCGGATCTTTCCTACGGAAAACTCTGATCCAAGCAAATTATTTAGCCTTATGTTCTGTGTAACCAAATTGCGTCGAAACATTTCATAGGTAAGACTGGCTCCAGTCAGTCGATTAACGTCATCAATTACCTCAGACTCGATTAAAGTGATTTGTCTCTCTCGAGGCGTGTCTAAGCTACAATATCTATCACTATCGATCCCTTGTTGAGCCAATATTCTTGCTTGATCTACAGTAATCGTCTGGCCACTCTTTTCTTGAGCGACGCAGATCAATTTTATGGATGCCATTAGGTGTCTCCTTATCTTTGAATTCTATCTTTACTAGAACTCTGCGGTCGTTGTTTCAAAAGTAGCTGGTGAAGTAATCTCAATCAGTTCCAGGTCATCGGAGCATTCCAATTCATTATGTATTATTCCAGGAGGTTGCAAGCAGCAATCGCCCTTACTAAACCTAAATTCACCATGGTCTCTGTATATAAATTTAATCCAACCGTTTAATACATAGATCATCTGAAAGTCGAGTTCATGTATATGTATCCCCGTGCTAGGAAATGTTCCGACTGGCTTTTTTACTCGGATAACATGGGCATTAAATGAGCCACTTGTCGCCCTATTGATGCCAAGATCCCTATATTCAAAGAATGGTCTGAGGCCGGGCTCCCATCTGGCATCCCGAGATAGGCTAACCTTAAAGTCATGATGTAATGTTTCCATATTTAGCGTTTACCTAATATGTAGAGTTAAACGATCAACTGATTAATTTCGGCAAGTAAAGCTGTTTTTCGGGATTCCGAAGCAAAAGAGGCTTGAATTGACTGCTTTGCATACAGTAGTAAATCGCTGATACTTAAATTAAATGCTTGATACACTGCTGCATAATTATCATTTATATATCCATCAAAATAGGCTGGATCATCAGAGTTGATAGTGATGCAAAGCCCAGCCTCAGATAGCTTGAGTATATTGTGTTGCGACATTGAACTAAAAACCTTAAGCTTTATGTTAGACAGAGGACAAACTGTTAGTGGGGTTTGGCTCAAACGAAGTTTCTCTACTAACAAAGGATCTTCGAGGCAACGCACGCCGTGATCTATACGGTCGACTTTCAATATATCTAGGGCTTCCCATATATATTCTGGCGGTCCTTCTTCCCCTGCATGAGCTACAGTGCGAAGGCCGATACTTCGCGCTTTTTCAAAGACTTCGAGAAAATTGATTGGGGGGAAACTTAATTCCGACGAATCAAGGCCAACTCCGATGATTCCATTCTTATAGGCTAAAGCAGTCTCTAGAGTATTTAGAGCAGATGTTGGAGGTAGGTGTCGGAGGAAGCATAAGATTAATTCTGAAGAAATGCCTAAATATTTTTCGCCATCCATTAGGGCAGCATGGATGCCGTCAACTACCACCTCATAGGGTATTCCACGTTCAGTGTGACTTTGGGGATCAAAAAATATTTCTGTATGCCGGACGGAGTCACTCGCTGCTCTTTGAAGATATGCGAATGTAAGGTCAAAAAAATCTTCTTCTGTATGAAGAACAGTAATGCCCTGATAGTAGATATCAAGGAATGATTGCAAATTTTCAAATTTGTAAGCGGAGTTGGTGTCCTCCAGGGTTGTCCATGGTAGTCGGACGTGGTTACGATCCGCCAAAGACATCATCATTTCGGGTTCCAAGGTTCCTTCAATGTGCAGATGCAACTCAGTTTTTGGCAATTCCCGTAGAAATTTATTGATGTCTTCCATATTCTCTATTGCAATTGGGCTGACAAGAGTGCAGTCTACGCAATGCTAAATAATATAACAATCTAGTCGATAGGCGCAGTATGAGCGTAATTTCAAAGGGAGAATTGTAATGGTAGCCAGTCGGGCCGCAGTAGCTCATAAGGCCGGTGAACCCCTTGCGATTGAGACAGTCCAAGTTAGCGGGCCTCGCGAGGGTGAAGTACTAGTAGAAATAAAGGCTACAGGAATTTGTCACACTGATGCATTTACATTATCTGGCGCAGATCCCGAAGGCCTTTTCCCTTCAATTCTGGGGCATGAAGGTGCAGGCATTGTTGTGGATATTGGTCCTGGAGTAACTAGCGTGGCTAAAGGAGATCATGTTATCCCACTTTATACTCCCGAATGTCGAGAGTGCGCATATTGTACCTCGGGACGAACTAATCTTTGCCAAGCAATACGAGATACTCAGGGTCGAGGCCTAATGCCTGATGAAAGTAGTCGGTTCTCATTGAGTGGTAAGTCGTTATTCCACTATATGGGAACTTCGACATTTTCTAATTTTACTGTTCTTCCTGCAATTGCTGTCGCAAAAATTCGAAAAGACGCCCCTTTCGATAAAGTGTGTTATATCGGCTGCGGTGTAACCACGGGACTTGGCGCCGTTATAAATACAGCCAAGGTCGAAGCCGGCGCGAATGTGATTGTGTTCGGCCTGGGTGGCATTGGGTTAAATGTGGTTCAGGGTGCGCGCTTGGTTGGTGCCGATATGATCGTTGGTGTGGATACCAATAGTGATCGCGAGGCATTAGCTGCTCGTTTTGGAATGACGCACTTTGTCAATCCAAAAGAAATTGGCGAAGAATTAGTTGAATACTTGGTTGGTTTAACAAATGGTGGCGCGGATTATACTTTTGAGTGCGTTGGAAATGTTGATACTATGCGCCAAGCCTTAGAAAGTTGTCATAAAGGCTGGGGCGAAAGTACGATTATCGGTGTCGCACCCGCTGGAGCAGAGATCTCGACTCGTCCCTTCCAATTAGTTACTGGACGTGTTTGGCGTGGGACAGCATTTGGCGGTGCTCGTGGTCGAACCGATGTGCCAAAAATCGTGGATTGGTATATGGAAGGAAAAATAGATATCGATAGTCTAATTACTCATACTATGGAATTGGATGAAATTAACAGTGCGTTTAAATTGATGCATGAAGGTAAATCAATACGAAGCGTTGTTACTTACTAGTTGTTATCTGATAAGTGTTCTTATTCTGGATAAATTACGAGCAACGTCACTAGTCCCTGGTACTCTTTTTTTGATCTGAGCGTGAAGGTGTTCGGTGCCAATTTAGTTTATTATTTCTTTTTCTTTGGGCTGCGTTTGCTCGATACCTACCAAAAAATAAAAAGATAGCGATGCCAGCTAGAGCTAAACCACCAAAGAATATCTCATTAATCCCCAACTCTAACGGCTCCTTAGTTTTGCTAATAGTCGAAGTATTTCAAGGTATAACCATACCAGCGTCACCATCAAGCTAAATGCACCAAACCATTCCATATATTTTGGCGCTCCATGCTCTGCAGCTGTTTCGATAAAATCAAAATCAAGCACAAGATTTAATGCTGCGATTGCGACAACAAATAAACTAAATCCAATACCGAAAAGTCCATTGCTATGAATAAAGCCAATAGATGATCCGAAAAAGCCCATAATGAAACTGATTAGATAAAGCACAGCTATACCCCCGGTTGCTGCTACAATCATAAGCCGGAAGTTCTCCGTTGGTTTGATCCAGCCGCTCTTGTAGGCTAGTAGTAATACACCAAGTGTTCCGAAAGTTAAGCCAATAGCCTGAATAACAATGCCTGGATATTGGGACTCGAATATTGCAGAGATACCGCCCAGAAATAGACCTTGAAGCACGGCATATAGTGGGGCTGTTATAGAAGCCCATTGTTTCCTAAATATAGTTAGCATAGCTGCCGCAAGCCCCCCAATAACACCTAGCCATAGCAATCCCGAAATTGATGCTGGATTTGAACTCTCGAAAAATCGACTCCAAACGATGGATGCGCTTATGATGCAAAGGATAAGGAGTATCCCAGTTTTATTGACTGTTCCACTGAGGGTCATTCGTGTTGGCGAGTCGTTGGTTGCAACATCTCCAAATGCGTTTCCACGGAATACGGGATTACCTGAGCGCCCGAAAAGGGCAAGAGCGTTATGTTTCTGCATGAAGAATCCTTGCAATTGTCTAAATTGATCAGACTATTTTAAGTCCCGATTGCGATTTACGCTATTCTTTTGACTTCATACGAGCCAAATCGACAATCTTAAAGTCACGAGATATTGAAGCAGTTTTTTCTATCATAATGGAGACGGAACAGTATTTCTTAGCGGATAGTTCTATCGCTTCTTCAATATTCTTTCTCGACAGATTATAGCCCTCGAACACGTACAGCAATTGAATTTTCTTGAAAACCGCTGGATGTTTATCCTCTTTTGTTGCAGTAAGTTGAACGCTGAAACTCTCAATATTTTGTTTCGATTGACGTAATATCTGAACGACATCCATGGCTGTACACCCTCCAAGCCCGATCAGTACAGTTTCCATTGGGTTTTGGGCCAGGTCATTCCCGCCGAAATCAGCTGTGGCATCCATCAGAAGCTTGTGCCCACCTTCAGATTCGCCAACAAAATTCATGCCTTTAATCCAATCTATTCTTGCATCCATTAAGTGATCTCCAGATCGATCTAAAGGGTAAAATAGTTCACCGGAAATTTACAGGTATAGCGTATCCGACCATTGTGTGTTGATGCCTACTCTACTAATTCCAATTAGTTTAATGACTCGCCTTGCGCCGCTTTCTCTCTGAGTTTGTCAATTTTTCATCTACTATTTGATCGCAATCAACCACGACTCCGTAATCTGCAAGGGCGCCCTCAACTGTGATATAGCCATCTCTTAGGTCTTCCATAACTTTAGATACGGGCCGCTCCAGGGGATCTCCCCATCCAGATCCACCGCCTCGCCAAAAATGTAGTGCACCACCGGGGGGCATTGTCGCATCGAACACAGTCTCCTGGACTTCTAACTCATTGGTTCTGTCAATCTCAAGTACAATTTTGTTGGGTGCCCCATCCTTTCCTCCGCAAAAACCACGAGTTGGATGCCTTGCACCCGCCATCATTACATTAGTGTGGCTGGTAGTAAGATATTCAATCCGCGTTTCTACTCCTGGTGCACCTCGCCAAAACCCGGCGCCCATAAAATCCGATATATACTCATGTTGGTGAATTCGGGTCGGATACTGCATCTCAGTCATTTCAATCGACGGTAGTATCACGCCAGTCATCAATGGCGGATATAGACCCCAGCCATCAGTTCCATATGCCGCGCCAGCACCGCCTGTGTAGCCAAAAAAGTTAAGGTTTACCCAGCGCTTACCATCTGTGTCAATACCGTTGGAGTATGCTAGTGGTAATTTATGGGAATTCATGCCTACTCGTTTTGGCGCGCATTGCTCGAGAGCTAACAGGACAACCTCAGCAATTTCCGCGCCTGGTATACAGGTGCAATTGCCAACGGGTGCAGGCATTGTTGGATTAACTATAGAACCCAACGGGGCGATAACGGATATATTTTCAATGAGCCCTTCATTGATAGGAATGTCTTCATCAATACATCCAGCTATGGCTGCAAATACAAAAGAAATAGTATTTGCTAGGGGACTATTAACGAAACCGTCCACCTGTTTTGCCGAGTGAGAAAAATCGATAGACAATTTTGAGTCTTGAACTGTTAGCGTGCACCGCACTGGTATGTCGTTGTTGCCTAAGTAGTCATGGTCGATATATGTTTCTGCATGGAACGTGCCATTTTTCCAGCTGCCTATCTCCGCAGCCATGCGCCTCTTGGTATAACTAACTGCATCTTGAAGGGATTTTCGCACCACATGCACGCCATAGCGATGTACAACTTTTTCTAATCGTGTAGCGGCTAACTTGCATGCGCCGATCATTGCATCAAGATCTCCTTCTAACCAATCAGGAAGTCGATTGTTGGCCATAATGAGGTCAAAAATATCTCTACGCTTTTCTCCTTTTTCTACAATCTTTAGTGGAGGGATAATTATGCCGTCCTGCCATATATCTCGAGCACGTGGATTGTACCCCCCCGGAACAGGCCCTCCTACATCTCCCATATGCGCACGAACTGCTGGTATTAGTATAGGTTCTCTATCAATAAATAGAGGGGTAAGTATGACTTGGTCTGGAATATGTGTGCCCCCATCATAGGGGTCACTTGCAATAATTACATCGCCAGGATGCAGGTCATGTTTGAACGATTTTAGTGCGCTGTCTACAGCGGCAACAATGGCGTACAGTTGGATCGTGCATCCTGGAGCTTGTGCGACTAGCCTAGATTGATTGCGTGTAACATCAAAGATCGCTGTGGTAAAGTCATGTGCTTCATTAAATATGGGCGAACGAGCGGTTCTCGTGACCGTAGCGCTCATTTCCAATGCAATAGTTTCAAGAGAGCCGGCAATTAGACGCGTTAGGACGATGTCATTTTTCGTCATATTTGTTGCTCAGCAAGATTCGGGTAAACGAACTCAATAGATGCCCCTACCGGTACTGAAGTACATAAAGATGTCAAATCGCTTAGGGCCGCTCCGTTCAGGAGAATTGCCCCAGGATATCGCTCAGTATCGCCTAATAAGAAGAAGTTACCCTCTAGTGGTCTTTGTATATTGAGCACTCTCACAACCATTCTATGTTCATCATTTAGCTCCCTGAGCAAAATCCTTAAGCCTTGATGGACCTCAAGCTCTTCGGCTGAGGGTAGCCGCGTCATGCCTTCAATCAACGGTGCCCCCCATCCCTGCTCAGAAATTGAGAAGCCGGGGTCTAAAGAGATGGGTATGTTGTTTCGGGTCGAGCCAACAGGTTGAAAGAGGCATGCTGTTGGTTTGCTTCCATGTATCGATTTTGCAAATAAGTCATTATTCTGGCCCAGCTGTAGGGCGTTAGTGATGGCTTCGGTTACAAGTGGACCTATGACCCGTACACCAAGATTAGTTGCGGCTGGGTAAGGAGGATTCAGTATTGAGTCGGGGGGAATTATCAACTCAAAAGGCGCGATCATACCTTCATTAATTGTAAGATCATCGAAAATGCCGGCGAGAAATGGTAATACTGCGAATGAGCTTGTGCCTGATGGTGTAAGATTAAGCGGCGAGTCTGAATAGCGGGTACTCCCGTCAAGATTAATTATTAGTTTATTGCCAATGGAATCTATCTTAACTCTAGCGGATAGCTCGCTATCGTAATCACTGCGCAAAGTCGCAGAGCCTTTGTACGTGTTATTTGAGATCACAGATAAAGTCTTTTCTACTCTTGTACGTGTATACAGGATCATTTCACTGATTGCTTCACTAACCATATCGATGTTGTAACGATGGAGAATGTGCTCAATTGACTGAATCGCATGCCGGCATGTGCCGACCATGCATTGGAGATCCGATTTTAGTGATTCTGGAGCACGACTATTCCTGGAAATAAAGCTGTACACATCCTTTTGTAGAATACCAGCGCGGTATAGTTTTATAGGTGTAAGTCGAATACTTTGTTGCCAGATGTCAGTTGCTTGGGGGTGTAGATGTCCTGGATACTCTCCCGCAACATCAAGTAGTGGCGCTCGTATTGCTGGACTGATTATAAGCTGACCATCATAGAACATGGGAATGATCATGGTTATTGTCTGGGGGTCAGTTCCGCCTGAGAAAGGGTCGGCGACAACTAAGACGTCACCCTCCTGAATATCGTAAGCAAAGTATTGGAATAGATGTTTAGCTGAATTGCGCAAAGAGAACAAATGACTTGGTTCACCATTTATTTGAACCGCAAGATCAGCCTCGGCAGTCAATACAGCTGCTGCGAATGACTCCTGCTCTGAAATGGCAGGTGAATTCGCGGTGTGACGCATGCGCTCATACATTTCTGCTGCAACACTTATCACCTTGCTGTAAATAATTTGACTATGGATAAGTGTTTTCTTCATTAGAGTTCAATGGCGCTGCCAATCTCAATAACACAATTGTTATAACTATCAATCAATACTTCCTGCCCCGGATAGATAACTATCGTTGTTCCCCATTGTTCGATAATGGCTGGTCCAGGAATGAAATTACCTGGCTTCAGCTTTTTGCCATCATATACAGTTGTGTTGATTGGGTCGCTTGAAAAATAGACTTGGCGATCGGACTTTATACCATGTGATGAATCCTCTTTTTCGAATGGTATAGCTGCTAAATCAATTGTTCTTCTAATTCCTGTGAGCTCAAGACGTAGTGTCAATATTTCGATACTTTGATTCTCATCCTTGTGAGCAAATATTTTCTCATGAAGTCGATGAAAGTCTTTTATCAGATTTGTAATATTTAAAGAAGTAATTCTCAGTGTGCGAGATCGAATTGGAACAGGTACTTCATGGACTTCACCGACATATCGCATAGCCACGATTCGTCGCAGTTCAAAGTTACTTGTGGTAGCTTGGTTTGATAAACGATCCTTGCCTCTCAACTCCATTTCCCGAAAAAGGGAATTCAGAATGTTTAGATCTAGATCATCTGCTCTAGTGTAATAGGTCTTGGTTTCTGTAACTTTAAGGTTTGCAAATCCATCGCCAAGAGCGCAAAAGACGGGCGATAAGTTTGGAACTATCACTGTTGCAATACCCAAGTCTTCCGCTTGACGACCAGCATGAACAGAGCCAGCGCCACCCATGGCAAGTAAAGTAAAGTCTCGTGGGTCGTAGCCTCGCTTGGTGGTAACGAAATGCATCGCGTTAGACATGTTGTTATTGATGATATCTGTAATTGCAAGCGCTGAGTCAATTGTACTTAGGCCTAACTCCTCACCTATCTTTGAGGCGATTGCATTTTCCGCCTTATCCGCATCCAGTACCATTTCCCCGCCAAGAAACGAATGGGGGTCTATATAGCCGAGGACTACATCAGCATCGGTGACCGTAGGGTCATCACCGCCACGGCCATAGCATGCTGGTCCAGGTGTTGCGCCGGCACTTCTTGGGCCGACTTGTAAACCCCCACCCTCATCAATCCATGCGATTGAGCCTCCACCTGCACCAATAGTATGGATATCTAACATAGGAACAGCAGTTCGGTAGCGTCCAATCCATGTTTCTGTTGTAACGGTTGGCTGGAGATCCTGAATAACTGAAACATCGTAGCTAGTACCGCCCATATCTACCGTAATTAGATCAGGATACCCCGCATATCGCCCAATATAGGCGCTTGCAGTGACACCACCAGCTGGTCCAGATAATAGAGTGTCGACAGCACGTTTACTTGCTTCTGCAATAGTTTGTACACCACCATTCGACTGCATTACAAAGAGTTCGCCAGTGAAGCCATTTTTTCGAAGATTGGTGTGTAAGGAATCAAGATATCCCGCGATTAGCGGCCCGACATAAGCATTAACAACCGTCGTTGACGTTCTTTCAAATTCACGAATTTCTGGAAGAATTTCTGATGATAGAGATATGTATACTTCAGGCATTATCTCCCGAACTAGATCAGCAATATGTAGCTCATGAGTCGGATTAACGAAGCTGAATAAACAGCAAATGGCGATTGATTCAACTTGCTTTGACTTAAGTTGATTTATTGCGTCACGGCAGGAACTTACATCAAGCGGCGTTAATATCTTCCCTGTGTGATCAATTCGTTCTTTGACGCCCAATCGTAAATATCGAGGCACAATAGCGTGGGGAGGGGCTAGCCTCGGATTGAACACACTTTCTTTGTAGGCACGACGAAACTCGAGTTCGTCGCGAAAGCCTTCTGTTGTTATTAGTCCGGTTTTTACCCCTTGGTATTCCAGCAACGCATTGGTAGAGACTGTCGTGCCATGGACGATTAGCTCTGTGGATGACAAGAATGAGCCAAGGTCTCGGTTTAATCGACTAGCGATCTTTTCGATGGAGTTGAATACCCCTTCGGACTGGTCCGAAGTTGAGGGCACCTTTGCGCTTTCAATTGCGCCATCAGAGCAAATCGCGACAATATCGGTAAATGTTCCACCAACATCTATGCCCAGAGTCCATGTAGTCATTGCAGTAATACTGAATAATAAGCGATACGGCACTAATCTTGAGGGTTGTTAACTAGGAGCAACACAGTATAATCGACTTGATTGCACGATTATCAAAATTAATTTGGTTAATTATAGGAGGGTATTATGTTTTACGGGTTCAAGGCAACAAGTCGGCTTGTGCTGGTTGCTATTGCAGCAGGCATATTTTTTGCTGCTC
>MDTE01123564.1_pt1 | contig 31709 bp, 31 predicted proteins | sample 811231 | NCBI WGS metagenome assembly MDTE01 (sample SAMN05326651, study PRJNA326480) | marine metagenome | isolation source: seawater | place: Indian Ocean: Red Sea | collected 2010 | reverse complement strand
GTGTTACATTATAACAGTAACATATGTGTCAATACCTAAAGAAATTTTCCAGACTATTTTGGATATAAACTCCTATTTATGTGATCGATCAATTAGGTTCTCGTACCCTAGAAGATAAATAATTAATATTTTTCGGTACCAGTAAATTAGCCTTTCAAAATTAATAGAACTTCTAAAGGCTTTAAAATTCTTCTATTGACATGTTATATTTTTGTCACATATAATTCACATAAATGTCACATAAGGGCAACAAATGACACAATTTAAACTTTATATATCATTATTACTTTGTCCATTACTATTTTCACCTTTATCTTATTCTGATGCTAATCTTTTTGCTTCAGCAAAGGACTTATTATCTATTCATAAACCTGCTATTGAAGTTGAATACAATGACTCAAATCTCATATCTACTTGTCCATTTGGATCAATAGGATGTTTTACTTCTGCAGAGGGTGGAAAAATTATTTTGAGTGAAGAAATTCCTGCAAGACATCATGATGTTGTATTGTTGGGATTGTATTCTGATTATTTGCAGTACGCTCACTCAAGAACAATAGATGAACTCAGAACTTGTGAAGTAAAAGTTGCCTACTTAAATAAAATTAACAATACAAGATTGGCTAATTTATATGAAGGGCAATGCAATAGCCTTTTTAAAGGCAAGTTATTAGTTCTAAGATAAATTCCAAAACTGCTGAACCAACAATTATAAAAACGAAAAAGTAAATGAGGTCAGAAACTGGACTTATGAGAATATTTTATTGACTAACTTGTGCGTAAACTTTACTTGTCCCATCTTTGAATAGAATAAGCACATCATAAGGTGTAAATCGATCTTTATATTCCATACCAGGTGAACCCAATGGCATTCCAGGAACAGCTAATCCAATCGCATTAGGATGATTTTCTGATAAAAATTTGTCGACATATTTAGTTGGTATATGACCTTCAAAAACGTGCCCACTTTTTGAAATAGAAGTATGGCATGACCTGTATTTCGGTTTTATGTTGTAGCTATCTTTTATTATTTCTAAGTTTTGATGATCTTGAATCATGGTTTTAAAGCCATTTTCTTCAGCATGCTTTACCCACATTTTGCAACAGCCGCATGTCGAAGTTTTATGCACAGTAAGCATTCTTTCAAAATTAGAATGTTGCAGATTAGCTTTTATATTAATTGTAAGAGCCATCATGCCAACCATTAAAAATATAAATTTTTTTGTAAACATGCAGTTATTTTACACCTCTTTAACTTAAGAAGACATTGAATGAAAATTAACCTTGGTATGAGCAAGCTTGGCATCATGTTAGAATGCCCTATGTTATTAAGATCACTTTTATTAATATTTTCTATGAATTCCTTTGCGCTCACTCTTGATGATCCAAATGATTGGAGAGGCGTTACTGATCAAGTCATGGGCGGCAAATCTGTATTGAGCATTGATCACGAAGATGGTATTTTTTATATGAAAGGAGCTGTCACTACTGCAAATAATGGAGGATTCGTGAGACTCTCAAAAAGGATTGATATAAAAGATAATTCTTACAAAGGTGTTACCTTCAAAGCAAAGGGCAATATCGAGCAATATGAACTACATGTTACCTTGAAGGGTGTAAAAATGCCTCCTTGGTCATATTTAAGTTCAGCGTTTGACGTAACCAGTGACTGGCAAGAGTACCAAATAGCTTTCGCAGATCTACAATCTAAGGGCTATATGGCTGCATCTATGAGGTCAGACAACATTCGTGATATTAGTATCGCGGGTTATGGAAGAGACTTTGATGTTGATTTAGCTATAAAAGATATTGCACTTTACTAGATTTTTCTTAAATTCTTTGCAAGTTTCCTCACATATGTTTTTAAAATCTTTAATACCTTACCCTCATCATCTTCAAACTGAGACTCTGAAAGCGCATACCCATCCCAAAAAGATATCTCAAAGCCATTATTTTGTTTTTTAATTTCGATGCAAGGCGGATCAATATTTTCGTTTTTTACATAAATAATTAATGCTTCATGCATTTCTAATATCACCTCTGGATGCGCGGAGAAATATGATTTGATTAGATTTTGTATTCTTCTTTCAGCTATTTGAGAAAACATATTAATGCAAATGATTTATAAACAATTTTAATACATAATTTTTATGAAGTTATGATAGTCTTTTGTTATGCAAAAAGATCTAAGAATAGTAATTATTGGTGCTGGAATGGCTGGTATTCTTGCTGCTATAAGACTTCTTGAAAATAACTACAAGAACTTCACTCTTTATGAAAAAGCTGATCAAGTTGGTGGCACTTGGAGAGATAATTCATACCCTGGATTGACTTGTGATGTCCCTTCACATCATTACACATATAGTTTTGAAAGAAATCCAGCATGGTCGAGGCACTACTCTCCCGGTCCAGAAATCAAAGAATATTTTCAGAATGTATTCAAAAAATATAATTTACAAAAATATACAAAGTTTGGAGCTGAGGTTAAGAGTATGGATTTTATTTCTAACCAATGGCATTTAGGCTTTGCAGATGATTTCAATGACACAGCAGATGTCGTTATTGGTGCAACAGGAGTCTTGCATCATCCAAAAATGCCAGATATTGCTGGTATAGATTCATTTCAAGGCCACATTTTTCATAGTTCAAAATGGCAACATGAACTGGAACTAGAAAATCTTAATGTGGGTGTCATTGGTAATGGTTCATCTGGAGTCCAAATTGTTGGCGCACTTGGAGGTGAATGCAAATCACTTTTCCATTTCCAAAGAACTGCGCAATGGATGATGCCTTTAGACAATGGGATTTTTAGTTCAGAGGAGCAGGTTGCATTTCAAGATCCAAAAATTATCAACGAAGCGATGCAGTTTGATGAATATTTTGATGCCGTAAATCGATATTCTCAAGCGTTGCTTGATATGGAATCAGATGGCGCAAAAGAAATGGCAAACATTTGCAAAGATAATTTAATTGAAAATGTTAAAGATGTTGAGCTTAGAAAAAAACTCACTCCAGACCACAGACCACTTTGCAAAAGGTTAGTCTGGTCATCAGATTATTATCCAGCTATTCAACATCCAAAGTCAGAATTAGTTGTTGAAAGTATTAGTGAAATCGTTAGAGATGGAATTGTGTTGGCAAATTCTAGAAAAATAGAGCTTGATGTTATTGTGCTTGCAACAGGTTTTAAGGTTGATAGTTTTTTACGACCTATCAATGTAAAAGGTTTAGATGCCATTAAATTGAATGATTACTGGAGCCCCACTCCTAAAGCATACTTATCAATATCTCTACCAAAATTCCCAAATTTGTTTTTGTTAAATGGGCCAAATGGACCTGTTGGAAATTTCTCACTAATAGACATTGCAGAACACCAAATGAATTACATACTTCAGCTCATCTCCTTTATTAATGAAAATAAAATTAATCATATTGAGCCTAAGCACAACATAACAGAAGAATATGAAGCAAAAAGAGCAGAGGCTGCAAAAAAGACTGTTTGGTATCAGGGAGGTTGTAATAGTTGGTATCTTAATGATGAGGGAATTCCAGCCAGCTGGCCATGGACTTATAAAGATTTTGTAGAGGCAATGAAAGAACCCAAATTAGAAAATTTTTCTTTCAAGTCTTAACTACTAATATTTTTAAGTATGTAGTCTAGATTATTTTTTGAATTCTCCAAGATAATATTTTTAAAATTATCATCAATTTTGTGCTGATCAATATTCTTAACTATAAAGTAAAACTCATTTAGAGCGCGAAGATTTTCCTTTTCTAGCAAATAGGATGAGCCTAGAAGCATAAGTGTATAGAAAGAATTTGCTGATGCCTTATTATTTGAGGAACGAAGATAGTTTTTAATTGGGTTGCCAAACTCACTTTGTAACAAATCAATTACTTTCTTGTATTGCCCATTTTCATAATAATAAATAACGAGTTTTTGCCTAGCAGTAATATTAAAATGAAAATACTCGATATTTGTTTTATTAATGAATTTTTGATAGTTATTCATCGCGCTTGATATTTGGCCAAGATATTCTTCGGCTTGAGCTAAATAGAAATAATAAACAGAGCTATCATTAGTTCTATTCTTTGAAAATTCTACTAGTCCCTCGAAGTCACTTCTTTGTAATAAGTAATTTATTTTATTAATTTCTATATTTGGTAAATCCACTATTTGAGATTTCAATTCACTTGAAGTTGATCCCTCTAATATAAAAGTAAATTTATGATCAAAAATTCTTTCTATTGGAACATCATTTATAAGCACTTGATCAAATCTCCAATCAGCAATTGATTTTTTTGCTGCGGATACAAACATATTGCAGTTCATTTTCCAGTTTTTCTGTATATTTATATCTCCCTGTCCACATTTAGCCTCTTTCAACTCTGAATTAATTGGTACTCCATCTTTATTTACTTTCAATGTTAGGATTACATAGCCATTACGGTCTCTTCTAATTTCAGATTCTGGGTATTTAGGTGCAAATTTTTTGTTTGCTCTACCATTTTTTAGTAATTTTAAAACCAGCTCTAATTGGTCATTTGATTTGCATTCAAATCTTTCTTCACTAGTAGGACAATTTGAATAAAATTTTTGGTACTCATTAACTTTTGCAGCTTCAAGAAAATTATTAAAATTCTCTATTGAAAAAGATAATACATTTAGTGATATGAATAATAGGGGGATAAGCTTAAAGAATTTCATTGAACTGATAACCTATTTTTCTTGTCCTCCATTCTTCTATTTAGATAGCCTTTTAATTCAATTACATCTTCAATAGCTGTATAAGTCGATCTTGTAATTAAAGCAATCTCCCTGTGTGGACCTTTCTCAGCTAAATGAGTTTTTGATAGATCTGGATTAGTTTTTAATAGGTCATGAATTGCCATTTCTGGAATAAGGGTGGTACCCATTCCACCTTTTACAAGCTCAATTAACGTGCTCATGCTTGTAGCTTTTATGGATGGAGCATTTGAATTATTAATTTTACATGCCTTGAGGATATGATCTTTAAGACAGTTTCCTTCCTCTAAAAGAATTAATTCATTCAATTCCAGATCTTTAGCTTTAATCTGTTTCTTAAGAGACCTCTTATCTTTTTTTAGGCTTACCCAGTAAAGATCTTCAGACCAAAATTTATAGGATTTAAGACCTTTTAACTCAAATGGAAGCGCTAAAATTCCCATCTCTATCTCTCCTCGATGGATTTTATCTATCAAGACCTCAGATTGTGCCTCAATAACATTTAACTTTAATTTTGGATATTGTATTTTCAACTCTGGGAGAATGATTGGAAGTAAGTACGGCCCTACAGTTGGAATTATCCCTACATTCAAACTGCTTGAAAGTGGAGCACTATCTATTTTTTGTAATTGATTAATATCATCTACATTTATTTTTACGTTTTGAGCCTTTTCTAAAAAAGTCTTGCCAAGCTTGGTTATAAAAACTTTTTTGTTATTTCGTTCAAACACTTTGATGCCTAACTGCCTCTCCATTTCCGTAATTGCATTGCTTAACGTTGAGGCAGATACATAGCATTGCTCAGCTGCTTTTTTGAAATGTAGTGTCTGAGAAACTGCAAGAGCATAATTTATTTGACGTAATGTGATCATATTTGTATTCGAATTTTCAATACATAAAGTGTAAAATATATATATTTAACAATACATAAAATATTTGTAAAGTATTAATATATTTTTAGGAGAAATTTATGGCTAATGGAAGCGATAAAGCGTCATCTGGTTCAGAAGAAAAATGTCCAGTGATGCACGGAGCAATGACCAGAAATAGTGCAACAGGAACCGCTAATAGTGACTGGTGGCCTGAACAACTCAATTTAGGTATTTTGCATCAACACGATAGAAAATCTAATCCTATGGATGCTGATTTTGATTATAGAAAAGAGTTTGAAAAGCTTGATTATTTTGCTCTAAAGCAAGATTTAAATGACTTAATGACCGACTCACAAGATTGGTGGCCTGCTGATTATGGCCATTATGGACCATTTTTTATCAGATTAACATGGCATGCTGCTGGCACATACAGAAGTACTGATGGTCGTGGTGGTGGAGGTACTGGTGCTCAGAGATTTGCACCGCTCAATAGTTGGCCTGATAACGGTAATCTTGATAAAGCTCGAAGGTTGCTCTGGCCAGTTAAACAGAAATATGGCAATCAAATTAGTTGGGCAGATCTACTGATTCTTGCTGGTAATGTTGCAATTGAGTCTATGGGTGGAAAAACCTACGGCTTCAGCGGTGGCAGACCCGACATTTGGTCTCCGGAAGAAGATATTTTGTGGGGCGTTGAAGAAGAGTGGTTACAGAATAAAAGATACCAGGGTGAACGTGAGTTAGATAATCCATTAGCTGCAGTCCAGATGGGTCTTATTTATGTTAATCCTCAAGGTCCAGATGCAAATCCTGATCCTCTTGCATCTGCTCATGATATTCGCACCACATTTGGTCGAATGGCAATGAATGACTATGAAACAGTGGCACTTGTCGCAGGTGGACATACATTTGGAAAGTGCCATGGTGCTGGCGATGCAGAACTTGTGGAAACTGAACCTGAAGGTGCACCAATTGAACAGATGGGTTTCGGTTGGACTAATAAACATGGTACTGGTTTAGGTGCTGATACCATTACAAGTTGACTTGAAGGAGCTTGGACTAGCAACCCAACCAAATGGGATAACGGATACTTTGAATTATTGTTTAAATATGAGTGGGAATTAGGTAAAAGTCCTGCAGGAGCACATCAATGGTATGCAATTGATCAAAAAGAAGAAGATATGGCACCGGATGCTCATGATCCATCTAAGAAGGTACCTACCATAATGGCTACTACTGATATTGCTTCGAGAGAAGATCCTGAGTATAAAAAAATATCTAAGAGATTTTTAGAAAATCCCGAAGAGTTTGCCGATGCTTTTGCAAAAGCTTGGTTCAAGTTGCTTCATAGAGACATGGGTCCAAAATCAAGATACATGGGCCCAGAAGTTCCTGAAGAGGATTTGATTTGGCAAGATCCAGTGCCTGCTGGTTCTAGTGATTACGATGTTGCTGCAGTTAAAAGCAAACTCAACGATTCTGGATTAACAATTCAAGAAATGGTTGAAACTGCCTGGGCTAGTGCTTCTACATATCGAGGTTCTGATATGCGTGGTGGTGCAAACGGTGCAAGAATAAGATTAGCGCCTCAAAAAGATTGGGAAGCAAATAAACCATCTCAATTGCAAAAAGTTTTAAATGTTTATGAAGCTATTGCAAGTGAGACAGGGGCATCAATTGCTGATGTTATCGTGTTAGGTGGTAATGTGGGTATTGAAAAAGCATCAGGTGTTGAAGTCCCATTTACTGCTGGAAGAGGGGATGCATCCCAAGAGCAAACAGATGTGGAATCTTTTGAATATCTTGAGCCAAGATCTGATGGCTTTAGAAATTATCATCAAACAGGCATAGAGATTAATCCAGAAGAAATGCTGCTCGATAAGTCACAATTGCTTGGATTAACAGCTCCAGAAATGACTGTCTTACTTGGAGGCATGCGATCACTGGGTATCAGTCATAGTGACTATGGCATTATCTCTGATAATCCAAATCAGTTGGATAATGACTTTTTTACTACATTGCTTGATATGCGTGTTGCATGGCAACCTAATGGCACAGGCAATTCATATGAGGCTAAAGATCGAGTATCTGGCAACATAGTTAGAACAGCATCACGAACTGACTTAGTTTTTGGCTCTAACTCACAACTTAGGGCTTTGGTTGAGGTTTATGCAGCCAGTGACTCAAAAGAGAAGTTTACCAATGACTTTATCAAAGCTTGGAATAAAGTCATGAATAACGATCTTTTTCTAGACTAAGTCTCCTCTGACTCAATTTAAATTATTAGCCCTTATTGGGCTAATAATTTAATAATTCTTGTTTTTCTTGTATTATTCGCCTGATGAAAGTTGCAATTTATCCAGGTTCGTTTGATCCCATAACCTTTGGTCACATTGACATTGTTGATCGAGCTACATCTTTATTTGATCAAGTTATTATTGGAGTTGCTGAATCTAGGTCGAAAGAGCCATTGTTTAGCACTGATGAAAGGATAGAGCTTGTTAAAGAAACATTCAAAGACAATAACAAAATAAATGTGATTGGATATTCAAAAAAACTTACAGTTGATCTAGCAAGAGAAAATAATGCAATCGCCATTATCAGGGGTCTGCGTGCTGTTGCCGATTTTGAATATGAATTTCAGTTAGCAACAATGAATAGATCCTTGGCTCCCGACATAGAGAGTATTTTCTTTACTCCAAAAGATACCCTTATCTATGTTTCATCTAGTCTTGTAAAAGAGATTGCTCAGTTTGGTGGCAATGTTGAGAGATTTGTACCAAAACACATAGTTTCAGCACTTGATAAAAAGTTTTCCTAACGTTGACACATCGGACAATAATAAGTCGCTCTTTGATTTTGTTTAATAAGTTTTATGCTAGATTTGCATACATCGCAATTCTCCTCATTGCGACCATAAACTTTTAGATCAATCTTAAAGTAACCCTTATTTCCATCAGGACTCAAGAAGTCTTGCAATGTCGTACCACCCGCTTTTATCGCTTTATTAAGAATAAGTTTTGAAGATTCAGTTAGCTTAATTGCCTCTTTTTTTAAAATGCGCTTACCTCGTCTTTTAGGCCTTACTTTGGCGTCAAATAAGATTTCATTCGCATAAATATTACCAATTCCAACAACAAGATTTTGATTCATTAAAAGTGATTTAATGGTGGCATTAGATCGCCTTATTTTAGAATATAAATATTCCCCACTAAACTTTTCTGAAATCGGCTCTACACCTAAATTTCTTATTAAGAAGTGATTTTCAAAATCATCAGTAAAATGCATCGATCCAAAACGCCTTGGGTCATTAAAAATCAACTTTTCGTTTTTGAAAATAATCTCAACATGATCATGTTTTTTAAAGAAATTAGAGTCATTTCTTTGAATTCTCAAAGTGCCTGTCATCCCTAGATGCAAGATAATGCTTGAGTCAGCAGCAGATATTACTATGTACTTTGCTCTTCTATAGACGGATTGCACTTTCTTTTCTTGAAATTGAGCTAGCTTCTGACAATCAACTTTCCATCTTAATGATGGTTGATTAACCTTGATGGATTTAATAATCTTATTTTTAATTGATGATATACCTCTTACTGAGGTTTCCACTTCAGGCAATTCAGGCATTACCCAAGTAAGCTATTAATATCAATAAGATTTTTAGGTTCAAGGGTGCCTGCAGCTAAGTGCAGTCGAAGTGTTGAGAGCAAATAATCATACTTCGCATTGGCAAGATTGCGCTCTGCAGCATATAGATTCTTCTCTGCTTGCAATAAATCAACAATATTCCTTGTACCCACTTCGTATCCAACACGTGTTGCCTCAAGTGCACTTGTCGCTGATATTACTGCTTGTCTTTGCGCTCTTAAATTTGCAACCAAAGTCACAACATTTGAATACTGTGATCTTACCTCTTGGATGACTGATCTTTGAACAAATAAAGCATCTTGTGAGGATTTATTGTAGTCAGCATATGCTTGCTTTCTTCTCGAACTTACTGCTCCACCCTGAAAAAGAGGAACACTCCACTGGAGACCATAAACATCCCTTTGTGTCTCATCAGGTACTCTTACATCAAGACCTTGAATATCTATACCTTCGAAACCATATTGATTGGTTTCAGATTCGATTCTTGTTCCAACAATATCAATTTTTGGTAAATGATTTGATGCAGCACTTCTTGCATTATTTTTTGAAGCCTTAGTTCTTAAGTTTGCTGCTTTTAACCTATAGTTTTCAGATATTGCTTTTTTTACCCATTCATCTTTTGAGGCTGGTACTGGATTCATGACATCCATCTCATTAATAAGAGCATCAATTGATAAAACTTCTCTTCCAATTAGGGCATTAAGAGCTTCTTTTGAACTGAAAAGCTCGCCCTCTCTTCGAATCTTTGCAGCCAAACTGACATCATATGCTAACTGAGCTTCCTGCACCTCAGTGATTGCTGATAATCCAACTTCATATCTTTGTCGTGTTTGATCAAGTTGTTTCTTTATTGCTTTTTCTTCAGATAATGCAGCATTCAGATTATCGATTGATCGCAAAACATTGAAATATAATTCAGCTGTTCTCAAAATCAGATTTTGTTGTGAGAAAGCAAAATCAGCTTCAGCAGCATCTGTTAGGAATTTTGTTCTACGATAATTAAACCAACTATCTAATCTAATTAGAGGTTGAACCAGTCTTGCCGATTGATTAAAACTATTGTATTCGTTTTGTAACTCTCCAAGCTGATAATACTCGGTCCATGAAGTTTGCCCGGATAGAGTGATGCTTGGGAGTAAACCAGCACGCCCTTGATTTTTTATTTCTTTGCCTGAAAGATAGCTGAATTCTGCAGCTTTAAATTGGGGATCATTTTCTAGGGCCTCATTGTAAATATCTAAAAGACTATTTGCAGTTAAATTTACTGAAAAGACAAAAATAAATATCCCTTTTATAGCAGCAGAGTAACTCATATATTTCTTTAAAAACATGTTGACGCTGTAAACATTAAATTCTTTCTTCATGCATGTCAATTTTAATCGCTAAGTCATTTTTTTTCATATTTTTTATTCGAATGACCAACTTTTTTGATATTAGAGTAAAATACAAATAAACCCTGATGCCAAAACAATATGATGCAAAATCGATAGAGGTGCTTTCTGGGCTTGATCCAGTAAGAAAGCGCCCTGGCATGTATACAGATACTTCTTGCCCTAATCATTTAATTCAAGAAGTGCTAGACAATTCAGTAGATGAAGCTATAGCAGGACATTGCGCTGTAATAAAAGTATCTATTTTTAAAGATGGTTTCGTAGAAATTAGCGATGATGGCAGAGGCATGCCTACGGATATACATCCCGAACATAAGCTAAGTGGCGTTGAATTAATTTTAAGTAAATTACACGCAGGTGCTAAGTTTTCTGGAGAGGACTATAATTTTTCAGGTGGTTTACATGGCGTTGGGGTTTCAGTAGTAAATGCACTTTCATCAAGCTTAATATCAACCATAAAACGTGATGGGAAGATTCATGAGATGAAATTTGAAAATGGAGAAAAAAAGTCTGAATTAGAAGTGATTGGTGAAGTTGGTAGCAGAAATACTGGAACAATTATTAAATTCAAACCTGATCCGTCATATTTTGAATCTGAGAAGGTTGAAGTAAAAAAACTAAAGCATCTTCTTAAAGCAAAAGCTGTCCTCTGTCCAAATCTTAAAATTAGTTTTACAAACGAAAACAACAAAAAAGATAAAGAGGTTTGGGAGTATCCAAGTGGATTAGAGAGTTATTTAGCTGAAGAAATTAAGGATCAGGAGTTTTTACTAAAAGATCCGATTATTTCAAATAATGCTAATGATGATAACTCAATTGATTTTGCAATAAATTGGATAATGGGTAATGTAAAAAACCTCTTAAATGAGAGTTATGTTAATTTAATTCCAACAGCTCAAGGTGGGTCTCATCTCAATGGATTTAAAGCTGGTTTGCTAGAATCTTTAAAGGAGTTTTGTGAGTTTAGAAATCTGCTCCCAAAAGGACTTAAGTTGAGCGCTGATGATGTTTTACAGAATGCCGCATTCATAATTTCTTCGAAACTAAAAGATCCGCAGTTTGCTGGACAAACAAAAGAGCGACTAGATTCAAAAGATCATCAAGCATTTGTTGCAGCATCCTCAAAAGATGCACTGAGTATATGGTTTAATCAGCATACTGAAGAAGGAGAAATGATTGCAGAATTAGCAATTGAATCTGCACAAAAAAGAACCAAAGAGGTAAAAGTTGTTGAAAGAAAAAAATCCTTCCAAGGGCCTGCATTACCAGGAAAGTTATCCGACTGTAATTCAGACAATTTAGATGAAACAGAACTTTTTCTTGTAGAGGGCGATTCAGCAGGAGGTTCAGCGAAACAGGCCAGAGAAAGGGGGTTTCAAGCAATCATGCCATTGCGCGGGAAAATACTTAATACTTGGGACTTAGAAAGTGTGGAAGTTATTAAATCTCAAGAAATAAAAGATTTAGCAACTGCCATAGGAGTGAATCCTGGTGAAAATGATTTATCAAAGCTACGTTATGGAAAAATATGTATTCTTGCTGATGCTGATTCAGATGGATTACATATTGCTACACTGCTTTGTGCGTTATTCTTAAGACATTATAAATCCCTAATTCAAGATGGCAGGGTATACGTAGCAATGCCACCACTATTTCGGATTGATTGCGCAAAGGAAAAATTTTATGCAGTCGATGAAAAAGAGAAAGAGCAAATTGTAAAAAATTTACAAAATAAACAAGGCAAACCTAAGGTTGATATTCAGCGCTTTAAAGGTCTTGGCGAAATGAATCCTAGTCAACTTAGAGAAACTGTTATGGATCCAAACTCAAGAAAGCTCGTTCAATTAACTATAAATCCAAATGACAATGTTAATGCAATGATGGATTTACTATTATCCAAAAAAAGATCGTCAGATAGGAAGGACTGGTTAGAGAAAAAAGGAAAGATTGCAAAGGTGTGAGTATGAATAAAGAGAGAATTGAAACAATTAAATTAAAGGATTATGCAGAAGATTCATACTTGAATTACTCAATGTATGTCATTCTCGATAGGGCACTTCCTAATATTGGTGATGGAATGAAGCCTGTTCAAAGAAGGATTCTTTATGCGATGAGTGAGCTTGGTCTGAATGCTGGCGCAAAGTTTAAAAAATCTGCTAGAACGGTTGGCGATGTTATAGGTAAATTTCATCCTCATGGTGATAGTGCAGCTTATGAGGCTATGGTTCTAATGGCGCAAAGTTTTTCATTTAGATATCCGTTGGTTGACGGTCAGGGTAATTGGGGCACTCAAGATGATCCTAAATCATTTGCTGCAATGAGATACACGGAATCAAGGCTAACTGCATTTGCAAACTTATTATTAGATGAACTTAAATTAGGAACCGTAGCATGGCAACCTAATTTTGACGGCTCTTTATTGGAGCCAACTATCTTGCCTTCAAAAGTTCCGAATATTCTTCTTAATGGCACAACAGGTATCGCAGTTGGTATGGCAACCGATATTCCTTCTCACAATATCTCTGAGGTTATAGATGCGTGTTGTCATGTACTTGAAAATCCAAAATCAACAACAAAAGAATTAATGAAACATGTGAAAGGCCCTGATTTTACAAATAAGTCTAAAATCATTGCCTCACAAGAAGAATTGTTTGAAATTTATGATACAGGTCGAGGAGCTTTTAAAATGCAGGCTGCATGGACCAAAGAGGGTAATGACATTATTGTCAATGCATTACCGCATCAAGCATCAGGTTCAAAAATCCTTGAACAAATTGCTGATCAAATGACAAAGAAAAAGATTCCTATGATTGTGGATTTAAGAGATGAGGGAGATCATAAAGAACCCATAAGACTAGTTATATCCTTGAAATCTAACCGAGTGGATGCTGAGGAAGTAATGTCACACTTATTTGCAACTACAGATCTGCAAAAAAATTATAGGGCAAATATTAACCTAATTGATCGAAGCGGTTCACCAAGAGTTTTCTCTCTTAAAGAACTGGTATCTGAATGGCTCAAATTTAGATTAGACACCACCTTAAAGAAACTTAAACATAGACTTGATCAAGTGAATGACCGAATTCACATTCTTGAAGGTCTATTAATTGTTTATGTTGACCTAGATAAAGTTATTAAAATAATCAGACAAAGTGAGAATCCAAAGAAAGATCTTATTAAAGCTTTTAAGATATCTGAACCTCAGGCAAACGCAATACTTGAGATTAAGCTTAGACAATTAGCTAAACTTGAGCAAATCAAACTCGAAACTGAACGAAAAGATCTTTTAGATGAGAAACAAGATCTCGATAAGATTATTTCATCGAAGGCAAGACTTAAAACGTATGTCAAGAAAGAGTTAAAACAAATCAAAGACGAGTTTGGCGATGAAAGATGTTCAGAAATTATTGAGCATTCTGAATCAAAGGCATTTTCTCAAGAGGAAATACTTTCTGCAGAGCCAGTTACTGTCGTTTTATCTCAAGCTGGTTGGATAAGATCAGCCAAAGGACATGATATCAATCCTGAGACTCTAGCATTCAGAGGAGATGATGCACTTAAACATTTTGCCAATGGACGTAATAATCAGATGGCCAATTTCTTTGATTCCACAGGAAAGGTTTTCTCAATATCTGCACATACTTTACCTTCTGCACGCGGCATGGGAGAGCCAATCACAGGAAGAATCAGTGCGGAATCTGGAGTTTCCTTTCAAGGAGTAATAATTGGAACTGATGACCAAACTTTTGTAATCTCTAATACCTCTGGATATGGATTTATAAGTGAAATTAGCAATGTTGTTTCAACAAAAAAGACCGGTAAAAATTTCATAAAGATTCCTAATGAGGCTGATCTTATTCCACCAATTTTAATTAAGGATCATCATACTCATCTCGCATCTATTTCAAATTTGGGCAGAATGTTAGTTTTTGAGATTAATGAATTACCAAACCTTGCAAAGGGCAAAGGTAACAAAATAATGAATATCCCTAAACCTAAATTTCTTGCTGGAGAGGAAAAAATGAGTCATGTATGCCTTATTGGAGAAAGCTCATCCATACAAATTCACAGTGGCAAAAGACACATGAACTTAAAACTTAAAGATTGTGAAAACTATATTTCAAGGAGAGCTAAAAGAGGCTTGATGTTACCACAAGGTTATAGAAAGGTAGACAAAGTTGTGGAGATAGTTGATTTAGACGAGGCTTAAAATAGCTTTTTCAAGCTTTTTTACACCCCTTTCAATATCATTTTTTGAAATATTCAAGCTAGGTGCCAGCCTAACTGTATTATTATTAGCCTTTAAGATCATTAAGCCTTCTTTGTAAGAGGCCTGCATTAAGTTTGCTAATGTAAGCTTTGAAGTGTCATCTATTTTAAGTCCAAACCAAAGCCCCGATGATCTGATCTCAGAGAAGACTGCTACCTTTTTATTCATTTCATTCAGTAAAGACAAAAAAAGTTTCTCTTTCTTTAATACATCTTTCAAGAAAGATTTTTTTGAAATTATTTCAAATACTTCTTTTGAAACAGCACATGCAAGTGGATTACCTCCATAGGTAGAACCATGCATACCAACAATCATATTTTGTGCTACCTTATCGGTTGTCAACATTGCACCAATAGGAATGCCATTCCCCATTCCCTTTGCTGAGCAAAGAATATCTGGTTTAATCCCATATTGTTCGTAGGCAAATAGTGATCCAGTTCTACCAACTCCTGATTGCACTTCATCAATAATGAGCAGAGCATTATTTTTTTTACATAATTTTACAATTGCACTTACAAACTTTTTTTTTGCAGGAATAATTCCTGCCTCACCCTGCACAAGCTCTAAAATAACTGCTGAGGTCTTATTTGAGAATTTAGATCCAAGCCCATCAATTTTATTAAACTCATGATGTTTAATTGATTTTGGCATTGGTCCAAAACCATCGGTCATTCTTTTGGAACCATTAAGTGCAATTGCCATCATAGTTCTCCCATGAAAAGCGTCATTAAATGCAATAATTTCGTTCTTGGATTTTGAAAAATTAGATGTTGAGTATTTTCTTGCTGTTTTGATTGCAGCCTCAACTGCTTCCGCACCCGAATTTGTAAAAAAAACTTTTTCAGCGAATGTTTTCTGACATAAAAGTTTAGCTAGTTTTAGAGCGGGTTGATTAACTAAAACATTTGATAAATGCCAAATAGACTTTGATTGATCATTTAATGCTTTTATAAGCCTTGGATGACAATGGCCTAAATTTGATACTGCTATACCTGTGGCAAAATCAATAAATTTTTTTCCATTCTGATCCCACAAGTAAGAACCTTTTGCTTTTTTTGGGATGAAGCCAGCGGGATTGTATACTGGCAAAATATACTTATTAAAATCACTCCTAGTTACCATGTGCTTATGATAAAGGTTGATACATTTAAAGAAAATGCTTTTTTAATTGAATTGATGCCAAATCATTCATTAAGTGGTTTTCAGAGAATAGCCTTTTTTATTATTTTATTTGGAACCTGTCTTGTAATAGGCATATTTTTCTTTTTCATGGGTGCAACTCTTGTCCTTCCGTTTGCAGGGCTTGAAATCATGCTGGTAAGTATTGGCTTTTATCTCAATTTCAAATGGAGTAGACAAAAAGAACTTATTTCAATAAGTCCCGAACTTGTAAAAGTAGAGAAGGGCAGTTTAATTAAAAACTTTGAATGGGAGGAATTTAGAGCATTCGTAAAATTAGATGTTCAATACAACGATAAATCAAAAGACCTTTATTTTGTATCAAAAGGAAAAAAGATAAAGATCGGTGACTTTTTAAACAATGATGAAAAAGACTCTTTGATAACCGAACTTACAGACATTATCCAAAAACTAAATTCAATCGTTCCAGGGTGACAGTTTTTTACTCACTAATTTTAATTTTCCTTTCGTAAACACAGGATAGTTTTTAATATCACTGGCATCTCTTTTGCCCAAGAGAGGTCTAAAGTAGTCTGCACCCTTTTTTGTAATTCCAAATCCATCACTTGAAATAAAAGATTTTGGAAGTTTTTTTTCAACATTTGCAATTCTTTCTATTGGGGTAGCTTCAATTTTCCATTGATAGGGATTATTCGAAATACGCTTAATTGTTGGCATTACTCCAAATAAACCCTTATCTGCGAACATTACTGCCTTTTTCCCCACCTCTAATGCGTGTTTAAGATCTACATCAGATGCAAGATGTCTTGCACTTCTTTGTAAATAATCTGAAACTGCCCAATGGTTTTTAAGCTTTAGCTTTTTAGAAATCAAATCTGAAAGATTAGGAGCTACCCCACCAAGCTGAGTATGCCCAAAAGCATCTTTTGTATTAGATTCTGCTATAAATTTTCCTCTTGAATTTCGGATACCCTCGGAGGCAACGATCACACAAAAACCTTTTTTGTCATATACTTGTTTCACTTTTTTTAGAAAGTTACTTTTGTTGAACGCTACTTCAGGTAGCAAAATGATATCAGGACAATGCGGATAACTCTCTTTGGCAATAACGCTTGAGCCTGCTATCCATCCAGCATGTCTACCCATAACTTCTAGAATAAAAACTTTGGTTGATGATTCTGCCATAGATTCAACATCCAAGGAGGCTTCTATTGTTGAATTGACCACATACTTTGCTACAGATCCAAATCCAGGACAACAGTCAGTTACTGCTAAATCATTATCAACAGTTTTTGGAATAGCAATACATTTGAGATCAAAATTTAACGCCTTACAGGCCTTATATATTTTTAGTGCAGTATCAGCCGAATCATTTCCACCATTATAGAAAAAATAACCAATATTATGAGCATCGAACACATCGAACAATCTCTTATATTCTTTTTCTGATTCATCAAAATCTTTTAGTTTATATCTACAAGAACCAAAGATTCCTCCTGGTCTTGTAGATAAAGAATTTATAAATGATTTAGTTTCATTACTTGTATCAATAAGCTCTTCTCTCAGTGCGCCCAAGATGCCATTTTTACCAGCTAAAACCTTATTTATTTTTTTACTATTCCTTGCTTGAACTATTACTCCTGCTGCTGAAGCGTTGATTACAGATGTAACACCACCAGATTGAGCATAAAATGCATTTTTCTTCATTGATATCTTAAAGTTATACTTTCATGTATGTTATCAATAGGAACGTAAAATTTAAATGAAAATTCATATATTAGGAATCTGTGGAACTTTCATGGGCGGGTTAGCAAAAATTTTGACGGAATGCGAACATGAGGTTTCTGGATCAGATCTAAATTTTTACGAACCTATGAGTTCTCAGCTTGAAGCACTTAAGATAGAGCTTGTTAAAGGTTACGAAAAGCTACCAGATGCTGATTTGTATGTAATTGGTAACGCTTTATCAAGAGGCAATCCAAGTGTCGAAAGGATCTTGGAGGAAAACCTTGATTATATTTCTGGACCAGAAATGCTTGGAAAAATTATTAAATCAAAAAAAGTAATAGCAGTTTCAGGTACTCATGGCAAAACTACTGTAAGCGCAATGACTGCCTCTATTTTGCAATCAAAGTATGGGGATGTTGGATATTTAATAGGCGGTGTTTTGGGGAACGGATCCTGGTCTGCAAGACTTGGCAGCAATGAGTATTTTATTGTGGAGGCAGATGAATATGACTCAGCTTTCTTTGATAAACGATCAAAATTTATTCATTATTTTCCAAATATTTTAGCTATCAATAATATTGAGTTTGATCATGCCGATATCTTTGATGACCTCACACCAATACTTAAACAATTTAGTCATCTTTTAAGAACTATTCCTGCAAATGGTCAAGTCGTTTTCCATGAAAATGATCAGACTACAAAACACCTTGTAGATAAGGAGAATTGGTTTGATGCTTACAGCATTGGGAATGACAAGAAATTTTATTATGATGAAACCAAAAATCTCTTTATTTTTAATGGTAAAGAATATGATCTAGATGAATTACCATTTTTTGGAGAACATAATTATAAAAATGCTTTAATGGCAATGTGTCTTGCATATTTATGTGACGTTTCTTATGAGGAATCATTCCAAGCCCTCAAAAATTACTCAGGAGTTAAAAGGAGACTTGAGGTAATTTTTCAGGGAAATACCCATTTGGTTTATGATGATTTTGCACATCATCCAACAGCAATCGAGGCTATTTCTGAGGCTGTTAAATCAAAACATGCTTCAAAAATGATTGGAATTATTGAATTGGCATCAAACACTATGAAATCTGGGAGGCATGGTAATGCTCTAATTGACTCCACTAAAAACTTTGACAAGATTTACTTCTTGGATCATGAAAACACACTTAATGATGCTAATTCTTTTAGTAGTCTTGAAAAAATTATTGATGACCTAAAGAAAGTAATATGTGATTATGAAACTATTATCATTATGACAAATAAAGATAGCCAAATAATTTCACGCGAGATAATCAAACTATGCAACTAGAGAAAAAGTGCCCAATCTTCCCTTTAGGCATAGTAGTCTTCCCAGGCAATATACAATCTTTACAAATCTTTGAGCCAAGGTATCTCAAGATGGTCAAGGAATGTTTAAACTCTGATTCTGGATTTGTAATAACGCTTCAAAATCCAAATATTGACTCATTTAAAGATAAGGGTACATATGTGAAAGTTATTGACTTTAACAATCTTCCAAATGGTTTACTTGGTATCACAGTAAAAGCAATAAATAGGGTTGAAATAAAATCTATTGAAACAGATGCTGACAATTTAAATTTTGGAGATGTAATGCCAATTTCAGATCCAATCGTTGATGATCAATCACTCCTTGCAAAATTTCCAGATTTAATCAATATTCTTAATCAGCTTGTTAGTCATCCAAAAGTTAAAGAATTACCAATTGACATAGATTTTTCGTCAGCTGATTCAGTAAGCTATCACTTAGGGGGTCTAATTCCGCTTGCAACTCCTGATAAGCAACTTCTCTTAGATGCATTTGATGCTGGTCAAAGACTAAACATACTGTCCAGGTTAGTTGCTGAAATGACCGGCAACGTAGATAAATCTTAGATTTTTAAAAGTTGTTTACCGTAATTTTTTCCAGTAAACAATCTATTTAAGGTATCAGGACAGTTTTCCAAGCCTTCTTGAATGTCCTCAATGTGTTTTAACTTACCTTCCATTAACCATGCAGAAATGTCATTAATTGCATTTTCCGCCTTTGGTAAATAATCGAGCACTAGGAATCCTTGCATTGTTGCTCTCTTAATAATCAGATTAAATAAATTCATGGGGCCTGGTGATACATCATTAGATGTATAACTTGATATTGCTCCACAAAGAAGAATACGAGCATTAATATTTATATACCAGATTACATCCTCTAAGAGTGGCCCACCAACATTATCAAAATATATGTCAATTCCTTCTGTTGCAATTTTTGGTAACTCAACTTTTACATCAGAATTTTTATAATCGATTACGTGATCAATGCCACATTCTTCTTTTAACCAGCCACATTTTTTTTCTCCACCCGCAATACCTATGACCTTACAACCATGGATTTTAGCAATTTGCGCAGCAACTGAGCCAGTTGCTCCGGCGGCACCAGATATAAGTACAGTCTCTCCTTTTTTTGGTTTTCCAAGTTCTATCAAACCATAGTACGCAGTAATTCCGGTTGTTCCGAGGACATTTAACAGTGTGGGCATCGGTACAATATTTGGGACTATCCTTAGTCTCTCTTCAGGCTTACAGGATGAAACACAATATTGTTGCCAACCTACTAAACCCATAACCAAATCGCCAACTTTATAATCATCATTTTTGGATTTAACCACTTCTCCAACACCTCCGGCTCTAACTACTTCGTCAATTTGCACGGGAGGCAGATATCCTGGCAGATCAGTGAGCCACATTCTTTGAATTGGATCAAATGAAAGGTAAGAATTTTTTACTAAGATTTCACCACTTTTAATATCGGTAATTTCTTCTTCAATTAGATCGAAATCAGATTTTTTTACAAGTCCATTTGGTCTTTCTTTTAGTATCCATTTTTGATTAGTAACACTCATTTTTGCCCTCGTTGTATGAACATAATATCAGATTATAAGATCAGGCTTATCAAGTTTTCTTCTTATCCAATTCATTGAATTTAATATTAATTTATTTCTTACTAATGACCTTTCAAATCTAAATTTTCCAGGATAATCAAGAAAAATTAGCCCAGTAATAATTGTTAATACTCCCTGGCCAGGCAAAATTAACATTAGTATTCCACACAGAATCAAAACCAATCCTATTGAATTTTTTATTATTATGATTGGCAACCACATCAATGGATTTTTCATTTTTATAAGTGACACTCTTTTTTTGTCAACAAAATAATTATGTGGAATTATAGAAATTAACCAACTTAGACCCAATAGACTTAACAAGAAAAAGATAGTGGAAAGCCCGCTTATATACAAAAAGATTTGATTATTTTGAAGAAAATACGAGAAAGCCTCCATATATGATTGCATAACTTATTTTGAGACCTTTAAATTTATTAAGTTTTTTTTTATAGTTGTATTCTAACCCAGTTACTTATATTAAAAGATATTTAAGAATTAAATTTAATGCTAGCAAAACGCACGCTTGAAATATGCCATAAGGCTCTTGATGATTTAAAAGCAAAGAACATTGTTTCCATTAATATAAAACAGTCTTCATCATTTGCAGATTTCTTTTTAATAGCGTCAGCTACTTCTGATAGACATGCCTCTGCACTTGCAGATAATGTGATTGATAACCTTAAAAAAGAGCAAAAAATGATTCTTGGAATTGAGGGTAAAAATAATCCAAGCTGGGTACTTATCGATTGTGATGACGTAATTGTAAATATTATGCTTGAAGATACAAGAGATTTTTATGACCTCGAAAGCTTGTGGGGAGATCCTAATCAAGTTTTTTCTTCAACTTATGAAGTTTAAAATTCACTCCATTTCAAAAAAATCTAATGATTGGGAAGCAAAGGGAATTGCTTCTCTGGTAAAGAAGATGCCTCATCATGAAGTAACATTTAACAATATAAGGGCAACTAGCAAGAATAATAGTCAATTGTATAGTATAGAAAAAGAATCAAATTTATTAATGAGTGCTGTAGAAAATAAAAATACTACCATCTTATGGGATTTAAAAGGCAAACAAGTTTCTAGTGAACAGTTTTCGAAAATTATTCAAGACTTGTCGTTAGAGTCTAAACAAATTGAATTTATAATTGGCGGCTCAAACGGAGTGTCCAAACATGTCTTCGACGAGGTTAAATACGTACTTTCTGCATCAAAGCTTACTTTCCCACATAAACTTTTTAAATTAATTTTGACTGAGCAAATTTATAGAGCTTGCCAGATTATCAGTGGCCACCCGTATCACAAATGAAAAATGATTTCCAGGAAAGGCAATTAGAGATAAATACTTTTACTCAAAGGTCGTTGTTCATTACGATTTTATTGTTTTTAATAATTGTAATTTTTCTTTATAGAGTCTTTTATTTACAAATTTTGGAGCATGATGAGTTCGATGAGGCAGCTTTCGAAAATAAAACTTATACAGTTCCTGTTCAGCCTTTGAGAGGAAAAATTATTGATCGAAATGGCATTGTTCTTACTGATAACATTGCAACCTTTGATTTAATTACAAATCCGAGCGAAATAAATGATCCTATTGTTTTTTTAAATGATATTAATAAAGTAATTAACTTATCAGAAAGTGAAAAAACTAATTTTCTAAATAGTTTCGATGATAGAGCTTTTTTTAATAAAGAATTAATTCTTAAATCCAATCTTAACGAAAAAGATATTGCAAAGTTTGAAGTGCAAAGTTTTAGATTTCCATATGTATTTGTTGGTAAAAGATTTAGGCGAATTGTGAATGGTAATGATAGCTTTGCTCATGTTCTAGGTTATGCAGGCGTATTAACAGATACAAGCTTTATATCAAAGAAATTTAATAGAAATAGTTGGAATGATGCACTCTATTCCTATGCCAATGGTTTGATTGAAGGTAAGTCTGGCTTAGAAAAAACCTTTGATGATGTTTTAAAAGGTAAGTTTGGCTATAAAAAATTTGAAGTTGATTCAAAGGGTAGGTTTATAAAAGAAATTGATTATCTGCCTCCTGTAAAAGGAGACGATCTACAAACTACTCTAGATCTAAAAGCTCAATTAAGAGCAGCTAATTTAATGCAGGATAAGAAAGGTTCCGTGGTTGTAGTTGATGTTCAATCTGGTGAGATAGTTGTTTTACTAAGCGCTCCCACTTATCCAATTAATAAAATGGCTAACGGTATTTCAAAAGACCAATATGATGAACTTTTAAATAATAAAGATAAGCCATTTTTTGATAGATCAGTTGCAGGCAGATATCCTCCTGCATCAACTTTAAAACCTTTTTTTGCATTTCACTCAATAAACAATCAACTTATAAATTGGGAAAACGTAATTAGGGATCCTGGTTATTTTATTCTGCCAGACAATGGGCGTAGGTATCGGAGTTGGAGGCAAATTCCTTTGGGCAGGATTGACTTAGCGACAGCCATAGTAAGAAGCTCGAACACATTTTTTTTTGATTTAGCCTATAAAAGCAATATTAGTGATATTAGTGATGATTTAATAAAATTTGGTTTTGGAAATAGAGTCTGCCTAGATTGTTTTCAAGAAGATAGTGGATTGGTACCAACTCCAGACTGGAAAAGAGAAAACTTTAATTTTAGTTGGTTTAAGGGGGATACTGTTAATCTTGGAATTGGGCAAGGCTACATGATTTCAACGCCTATACAATTAGCATATTATACAGCGATAATTGCTTCAAAAGGAGACAAGAAAAAACTATTTATCAGCGAATCAAACAGACAAAATAGTTCAAAAGAGGTAATTACAACAGAAGCATTCAACAATGATGATTGGCAAAAATTGCATGAATCAATGCTTAATGTTATTGAATCGGACTTAGGGACAGCAAGAGGTTTAAGAAATTCAAAAGAATTTTTGGTAGCTGCAAAAACTGGTACTGGTGAATTAGTAAGTCTAAATTCTAGTGCAGAGTATAATCGTATAAGAGAGGATATCAGCCTACGTGACCATGCAATTATGATAGCTTTTGCCCCATATGAAAATCCAAAATACGCCATAAGCGTAATAGTTGAAAATGGAGAGAGTGGAGGAGGTGTTGCTGGTCCAGTAGCGCTTGGCGTTTTAAAGGAACTTTTAGATGAATAAAAAGATACATCTTGATCCATATCTATTCATATCAATCTCAATGCTTAGTTTTATAGGTCTTTTTATACTATTTAGTGCATCAGAAAGCAGTTTTGGTGCTATCTCTCGGCAACTCATTTATATCGTTCTTGGATTTTTCTTATTTTTTATTTTTAGTCAGCCTGATCCAGATATTTACAGACGATTCTCTTTCTTATTTTTAATATTATCTTTGTTTTTAGTTGCCTCAACTTATTTCATAGGTACAGAAATTAATGGTGCTAAAAGATGGTTAAAGTTTTATGTTTTCTCATTTCAACCCTCTGAACTTCTAAAACTAGCTTTGCCATTATTTTTATCAAGCTATCTTTTTCATAAAAAACTTCCTATAAGTTTCAAAGATACATTAATTGCAATTCTTTTTATTTTTGCCTGTTTTCTTATAGTTGCACGCCAACCAGACTTAGGAACAGCATTACTAGTAACAATTTCAGGAATTTTTGTTTTATTTTTAGCAGGTTTAAGCTGGCTCTTTATTTTTTTATGTTTGAGCGCAATAGCAGTTTTTTCACCTTTTATCTGGAATAACTTATTACAACCTTTTCAGAAAGATAGAATTTGGACTTTATTTAATCCTGAATCAGATCCATATGGTGCAGGTTGGAATATTATTCAATCAAAGATAGCAGTAGGAAGTGGGGGCATATTTGGGAAGGGTTATGGTCAAGGATCGCAAACTCAACTTAATTTTTTACCAGAAACTCAAACAGATTTTATTTTTTCAGTTTTGGCTGAAGAATTTGGTTTTGTCGGAGTTTTATTGCTTGTCATGATTTATGCGTTTGTATTGTTGCGATGTTTTTATCTTGCAGTAAATGCAAGAGATAGGTTTTGTCGCCTAGTGATCGGAGGATTTATTTTTACATTTTGTTTTAATGTGTTTGTGAATTTAGCAATGGTAGTTGGATTAATTCCTGTAGTTGGGATGCCTTTACCATTTTTTAGCAGAGGCGGTACGTCTTTGCTATCTTTATTTATAATGTTTGGAATAATAACTTCAATGGCTTCCCATAAGAAGTTTATGCAAAGATGAAAAGAATTTTTCTCTTATCGTTCTTTTATGCTGCAAATACCTTTAGCTATGTTGATAAAGGTGAAACTTTTGAGTATTTAAAGAGCGAATTAATATTAAATCATGGCTTTTCAGAAGATTATGTTGTCTCCACACTAAATAAAGCAATCAAGCAAGATAAAATTATTCAATCAATAAGTGAACCAGCAGAATTCACTTGGACATGGGATAGGTATAAAGATTTATTTATTGAAGAAAAAAGAATCCAAAATGGAAAAAAATTTATTTCTGAAAATATTAAAACACTTAAAAAAGCAGAAAGTCGATTTGGTGTCCCAAAAGAAATTATTACATCTATCCTTGGGGTAGAGACTCGATACGGAAAAATTATGGGCTCATACAGAGTTTTGGATGCTCTTACAACGCTGAGTTTTGATTTTCCTAGAAGATCAAAATTTTTTACTAATGAACTCATTAATCTGTTTCTATTATCTCGAGAAAATAATTTAGAAATTCTTTCTCTTAAAGGTTCTTATGCAGGAGCTATGGGCTATGGTCAGTTTATTCCTTCAAGTTATAGGGCCTATGCGATAGATTTTGATAATGATGGCTACGTAGACCTTCTAAACTCTGTTGATGACGCGATTGGCAGTATTGCAAATTATTTATATATACATGGTTGGAATAAAGACTTACCAACTATAAGAAAAATAGATCAAAAATTTTTGTCTAATACGCAATCCATAAATAATGTAAGGAATCCATTAATATTAGCACCAAATATTTTGCATGCTAGTGATGAGTTAGAAAATGAGGATATTCTTGATCAAAGTGTATTATTGCTTAGTTATCATGAGCGAGGAAATACTGATTTTTTTGTTGGTACTGCAAATTTTATAGCAATTACAAAGTACAATAGGAGCCACTTTTATGCAAAAGCGGTATATGATTTATCAATTGAATTAAGATGAATATTTTAAAAAAATTTGTTTTTACACTTTTTATTTTCCAAGCCAGCATTAGTTTAGCGCAAACGATTATTCCGTCTTCTCCTGAGATTAATGTAGAAAGTTATATCTTGATGGATGCAAGCACTGGAAAAATTATCGCTTCTGGTAATCCTGATTCACAAATTGAACCTGCCAGCATGACAAAGGTAATGTCTGCTTATGTCATAGCAGATCAGCTAAAGCAAAAACTTGTTTCTTTTAATGACTTAGTCCTTGTCTCTGAAAAAGCATGGAAAATGGAAGGATCAAGAACCTTTATTGAGGTTGGCAAGAAAGTGCCACTTATTGATCTGCTCAGAGGGCTAGTTATTCAATCAGGTAATGATGCAACTGTTGCACTTGCAGAATACATTGCTGGTACAGAAGAAGGTTTTGTAGATGTAATGAATGCCTATGCTTCTGAAATGGGCCTATCTAATACACTTTTTCAAAATTCAACGGGATTACCAAATCCAAGTCATTTTACAAGCACTCGAGATTTAGCAGTGCTTGGTTCAAGATTAATCAGTGAATTTCCTGATCATTACAAACTCTATAAAGAAAGGGAGTTTACTTTCAATGAAATTCGTCAGGTAAATAGAAATAAGCTGCTATGGCAAGATGATTCTGTTGATGGCATTAAGACGGGTTTTACCTCATCAGCTGGATATTGTCTTATATCGTCAGCACAAAGGAATGGGATGCGACTAATTTCTGTAGTTGCTGGAAGTGCAACTAGTCAAAATACTTTTACCTCATCACAAAGATTGCTTGAGTATGGATTTAGATTTTTTTCAACCAAAAAATTGTTAAATGGTAACGAGATGATTCAGACTTCAAAAGTATGGGCTGGTAAATCAGATTCAGTTTCATTGGGTCTTGAGTCAGATCTTATATTAACCGTCCCCAGAGCCACTTTGAAAACAGTCACATTTAATTACAAAATTAATAGCAATATTGAAGCACCAATTTCAAAAGGTATGAAGTTAGGAGTCGTAGATGTGTTATCTGAAGGAAAACTGTTAACTTCAAAACCACTTATCGCACTAGATACAGTTGAAGAAAAAGGATTTTTAGGAAGATTTATAGATAAATTGATCTTATGGTTCATTAATCTTTTTGATTTTAATAATGACTGATATCTTTGGGATTTATCAAGGAAAAATTACACCTCTTTCTGAAATAAAAGTTTCGCCACTATCAAGAGCTTATACTTTTTCCGATAGCATCTATGAGGTTATACCATTTTATAAGGGCAAAGGATTTTGTTTTGAAGAACACATTTCTAGATTTAATGAATGTGCCAATCGAATGAGGATCAAAGTTGATTTTAATTTAATTGAGAATGAGATCCTTGCACTTTCTGAATATGTCAAAGAAGAAGATCAGTCATATGTTTATTATCAAATCTCTAGGGGTATTGACGAGATGAGAAGCCATTTAGTTAGAACTAAAATGGTGCCAGAAAGATTTGGCTATGCAACAAAAATTACACCAAGCACCAAGCCTTTAGTTTCGATGATAGTAGATGATATAAGGTGGAAAAGATGTTCGATTAAATCGACATCATTGCTAGGTAATGTGATGTCAATGAATTCAGCATTAGATGAAGGTTGCGATGAGATAATTTTTTCTTCTGAAGATAAAATAACTGAGGGTGGTGCAAGTAATATATTTTTTTCTAAAGGCAATGAGATTTTTACTCCAAGTTTAAAAGAGAATATCCTGCCAGGGGTAACCCGAGATTTCTTTATCAATGCGTTGCGATCTGAAAACATTTCTGTGAAAGAGCAGGATTGCTATGTTAGTCAATTAGATCAAGCCTCAACAGTTTGGTTTTCAAGTTCTACGAAAGGGATACAACCTGTTGAAAAAATTGTAAATGCAAATTACACAAGAGATACAAAGGACGAGGTTTTCAGAAAAGCAAGTCTGATATTTAGTCAGTCAATAGAAGATTATCTTTCAAAAACATAATTGTTGTCTCAAGGTAATCCCAAGCATTTAAATTTATTGCACCTTTCACACTTTGATCAAGGACAATTATTCTCTCTTGTAAGTCTATTATATCTTCTACCCTCAAACTATTTGACATATTCATGTAATAACTTTTTTTATTTGACCATATCCCTAATTTTGAAAAATTTACTGAACTGCTAGATGCTGTCTTAATGGCATAACATGCTGTTATAACTTTCGAAATAATCCAAATTATTGGAGGTGGTGGTTGAGCATTATTCTTTTTGAGTGTAATGATGATTTGATCAATTTTATTAAAATCTTTTTTTACGAGCGAGTCCTCAAATTCAAATATATCAAAATTCAAATCAACAGAAACTTCATTTGAGAGTTGCTCTTGATTATTTTTATAAAGGAGTGACAAAATTCTTGCTTCATTTCTTTGACCAATTAAGTTTCCATTCAAATTGTTATGGATATTTGCTCCAAACTTCCTTAATGCATCCCGGTCAAAAAAATCCAGCTTTCGTTTGAGCCACAATTTTTCTTCATTTGTATCAAGCTTATTACAACTTAAAATGCAAAAAACATCTTGAATATCTTTATAAAATTTTGTGGACTTATTTAATTTTGATACAGAGGACTCGACTATTAGCATAACTGAACTATTATTTCGAAATATCCCCATCTCTAATAATTTTTTTATAGCATCTGGCATTTTCCCTTCACTATGCTTAATGTGAATCAAAGATTTTTCTTGAAACAATGAACCTGCACATAGGCTGGTCACCTCATCAATAAGATTATCAAATGAAGTAATGCCTAGAGTCACAACGTTATGAAATTCCTTGTTTTTGAAATATTGTTTTATAAGAGAAATGAGTTCATCTCTAAGAATTATCTCTTCTCCGTAAACAAAATAATGTTGACTGTTATATAAGGGTTTTCTAATGAATCTGTTATATGTAATTTCCATCTAGAACAGTTCAAATATGACTTCGTTAGCAGCTTGATATTTTAAGTTTAACAATATGGTTTCTTTTGTGGCATTTTCAGCAAATGGATTCAGTTCATCTATGATTACCAGATCGCTAACAACAATTTCTTGTTGTAATTCATTGCCATCAAGAACAAATTGTACTGAAAAAAAAATTTCTTTTTGCTGAGCTCTAAGTCCATCTCCGCCATACAAGATTTTTTCACGCGAATTTGTGCTAATTACGCTCAAGTTTTTATTAAAATATTTTTCTTGTTTAAGTTTGAAGCCAAGAATATTGATAAATTTCTCATCAACATTTTTTGTGAAACTGAGATTTGCAGGGAAAGTGCTATCTAGAGAAACACAAGATGTTAAGCAGATTGTAAATATTACAAAAAATCTATTCAGCAACATCAAATAAGTCTTTAAAACCAGAGGGATCATGTCTGCCTACAACTAGGTTTTCAAGAGTACCAAATCCATTTTCTTTTCCCATTGATGCTTCAGCGATTTGATGAATATGGAAATATGAATAATCATTTGGATCAATTTTATCTAAATCCCAAACCTCATAATCATATGCTTCTTCACCTTTCCAAAGCGCATGACCCCATTCGGGATGTTGATAGCCAATACCTTTACAATGAAACCTAGGTCCTACTGTTTTAATTTTAATTTTCGTATCTTTCTCATCAACCTTAAATTTGATATCACCACCATCTGACCACCTTGTTCCTTTGATCCAATTAATAGAGTGATTAATATTAGTCATATTTTTGATAGATTCACCATTGTCTGACACAGTAATAATCTCACCTGATAGTTGAGTTGAATTACCATCATGATCCTCAAAAGTACCAAAATGAGTAAATACTTGCCCAAAGTTTATAGGAGCCCAACACCAATATACACCTGGCTCATCATTCAACTTACCAGGTGCTCCACCTTCCGGTTCTCCAACCGGTCTCACTCCCCATGATTTATCTCTAGTACCATATTCAGATTCTAAATTTATAGTTTCATTTTCAAGTTGTATTTCTCCCGTCCATGTTCCAAACTGAGTGAACCTACTGGTATCCATCAGAATTCTTGTACCTTCTTTTAAAGATGATTTAGGTTCAATATGAGGGAGTGTTAAATTATTAAATTCTAAATTACACGAGATTCTTTTTTCAGGATCTTGAAGGGTAAATTTAATTATTTCCATTGGTTTTGGAATTTCAAGACTTATTGGACCAATAACCATTGGATATCTTGAAGAATCTAGTCTTTTGGATGCATGAAATGAATATTGTTTTCCTTTAAATGAAATACTGAAATGACCATCAATAATGTGCCTATTTGGATATACTCCAACTCCAATCTCAAATAGGAAATCTTTTTCTTTACTGAACCCATTAAACCAATATCTATCATAAAAATTTCTATCAGTTGTTGATGGGACTGATAATGTTTCAGAGGTCTGATGAATGGGAAAGTCATCTAGTGGTGTTATGTTCTTCATGATTCAATTACAAAATTTATTAATTTCTCTTTAACATAAATGACCTTACTGATCTTGTCTAGTGCCACATGTTTTCTAACATTACTATTTTTCAAAGAAATTTCCTTAATTTCATCTTCACTCAGAGCTTTTGCAATATTTTCTTTACCCCTTACCTTACCATTCACTTGAATAATGAGTTCAAAGTCATCTTTTTCAGTTAATTTTTGATCGAACGCGGGCCATGATTTTTCGAAGAGTTTTGGATCTAAATGTGGATTAAAACGGGTCCAAATATCAAATGTAATATGCGGAACAATTGGAGATAACATCTGTAGGGACACATTGATAACTTCATTTAGACAAAATATATCTGTTGAAGTTGCTTCACTGGATTTAAATTCTTCGGGTATAGCATTTATTAATTCCATAATTGCGGCTATCACAGTATTGAATGAGTTTCTATCTTCATAATCAGTAGTAACTTTTTTTATGGTGTTATGAGTTTTTGCTCTTAAATCCAAATGACTCTGTTGAAAATCTCTTGGGATATTTTGATAGTCTGTATTTATTCTATTTTCACATAACCTCCAAAATTTCTTGAGAAATCTAGACGCACCTTCAATTGCACTATCTGACCATTCTAAGCTTTGTTCTGGTGGGGCAGTAAACATCATATACAGTCTTATAGTATCTGCTCCATAATGATCAATATATTTTTGAGGATCAACGGTATTGCCTTTAGATTTTGACATCTTTGTTCCGTCTTTTAATACCATTCCTTGTGTTAGCAGTTTCTTAAAAGGCTCATCACCATTTACAAGACCCATATCTCTCATAGCCTTATGAAAGAATCTTGAATAAAGAAGGTGTAATATTGCGTGCTCTATCCCTCCAATATAAATATCAACTGGCAACCAATATTCTGAATTCTCATCTAACGCTTTTTTATTATTCTCAGCGGAGGTAAATCTTGCATAGTACCAAGACGAATCAACAAAAGTATCAAAAGTATCAACTTCTCGCGATTTACCCTGTCCTAAATCATAAAAATCTTTGTTTTGGTTAAGAGGTTTTGGAGAATCACCAGCTTTTATTTTTGGCAACTCTACTGGAAGCTCATCACCTCTTAAAAAGATAGGTTTATCTTTTTCATAAATTACTGGAATAGGACACCCCCAAAACCGTTGTCTACTTACACCCCAATCTCTCAACCTATAATTAATTATGCTATTACCTATTCCGTTTTTTTCAATTAAGCTATTTATATTGTCTATAGCTTCATCCGATTCTTCCCCATTGAAATCATCTGAATTTATCAATTTTCCTTTAGCAGAAGAGGGCAAATCATCTGCTT
>MDTE01075822.1_pt1 | contig 31713 bp, 24 predicted proteins | sample 811231 | NCBI WGS metagenome assembly MDTE01 (sample SAMN05326651, study PRJNA326480) | marine metagenome | isolation source: seawater | place: Indian Ocean: Red Sea | collected 2010 | reverse complement strand
GACGGACATCTTGAACATGAAACGGTCAAGCTGTGCTTCGGGGAGCGGGTAGGTACCTTCCTGCTCCACAGGGTTCTGCGTCGCCATGACGATGAACGGTGCTGGCAACTTGTGGGTCACCGTACCGATGGTCACCTGCTTTTCCTGCATGGCCTCAAGCAGTGCTGCTTGGGTCTTGGGCGGTGCACGGTTGATCTCGTCAGCGAGGAGAAGGTTGCAGAACAACGGACCGGGCTTGAACGTAAACTCGCCTTTCTTGGCGTCGTAGATGTTGGTCCCGGTGATGTCAGCGGGGAGCAAGTCAGGCGTGAATTGAACACGCTTGAAGTCGCAACCAAGGGCATCGGCGAAGGTGTTGGTCATCAACGTCTTGGCCAAACCGGGGTAGTCTTCGAAGAGAAGGTTCCCGTTGGACAGGATGTTGATCAACACGTTGTCGATGACGTGCGACTTTCCGATGATGACCTTCTGGACTTCGGCGGAGATTGCCTGAGCAATCGCACCGACGGCCTTCAGGCGCTCTCGGACTTCGGGGGTACTCTGGTGCTTCGGCTGGGCCGGAGCGGCCGGTGCTGCTGGCGCAACAGGTGCGGCGGGTGCTGCTGGAGCCGCAGGAGCGGCGGGGGCAGCAGGAGCCACAGGTGCTGCTGGCGCTGCAGGAACAGGCGCGGGCGGGGCTGCTGGGGGGGTTGGGGGTTGCATGTCTTATCCTCCTTGTTTCAATTTCCCCAACGACGTATGTGCGGGATCAGCTCCCTCAATTCATCGTTGGAGTAGGCACGGTTCGAACTCACCAGTTCGACCAATCGTGGTTCGCGGATCATTTGCATGATTTCCGCAGGGGACTTGCGAGCGAACTCGTCGCGCGTCAAGTCATTGAAATTGCGAACCTTGGACAAGAAAGCCTCTCGGGTTCGCAGTTGGTATTGGGAGGGGTCTACCTTGGTTGGACGCTCCCTAAATCGAGTCAAATCAAACACGTGCCGCCAATTCTCTTTTTCGGGCACGACCATAATGGCGATCGCCAGCAGGGCGAAGAGATTGAGGATGATGAGCCACTTCAAGACCCCGTCACTCGTCAGGAGAACGATGGCGCCCATGGCCTCGGTGAAGGGCATGGAAAGAGTGGTCGAAACGTGGCGGCTTTCATCGAAGACGATGTTGAACGCATCGGCGCTACGAGAGATGGTCGTTGACAATTCCTTGTTGTCAAATTCCATCATGTCGTTGATGAGTGCTGAAAAATACAGTTCGTTACCGAACCATGTCGTATCACCAAGACCTTTGTTCAGGCCTTCGGAATCCGTGTCCCAACACATGTGGCCGTGCTGGATGTAAAGGTCGGAGTCGCATTGGGTCTTCCCGGTTTCTTCGGCAAGGTCTTGGTCCCAAAGGTGGTTGGCCAACACCGAGTGGTCAGAGACGAACACAATGCTTCCTGTTGCCTTGATTTCACCAATGTCGCCGCCCAACTCCAAGGAGCGTTGGTCGAGCACGGTTTGGCCTGGGTAATTGATACGGATGATGAGGCCGGTCTCACCTTCACCGAGGGTTGGGTTGGATTCGCCCTTGCCAGCGTCGATTTCAGCAGAGGTTGAGGCTGCTGCCAACACACGGACATCTCGACCGGTGTCACCTTGTTCATCGAGCACTTGGATCGCCGTCGGTCGGTGGAACAAAACGGGCAGGCGACAATTCTCGGTGCGCTCTTGATTCACATCTTCGGGCGAGCACGGTACTGCCTTTTCATCGCCCATCGTTGAAATGTCCCGTGATACGCTTGCAACCGACCAAAGTTTTCTGGTGTCGGGCGTCACACGAAGGCCATCGTCGTTGGTCACTTCGTAATATCGACCCGTGTTGATGTCATCACGGACGGGTGCATCGAAATACTTGACACCAAATTCTTCGGCAACCAACTGTGCGTTGGTGGAATTGGAGGCGAGGATAACCTTGCCTGCTCGCTTGGTGACAAAGTCATGAATGGCGGCGGCTTCTGCAGCGTCGAAAGGCTTCTCTGGAGCTGCAATGACCAAGAGGGTGCGGTGGGGGTTCTGCCAGTCGTTCACCAGCATTGGGGTCGACATGGTGTTTTTGACGTTGAAATCTTCGAGGCTCGCTCGCATGAGTGTGAGTTGTTGTTCTTGGAACTCGTCGTCGTTTTGATAGGGCGAAAAGACCGTGGTTTTTCCAGCGGACACCGCAGCGATCACAACCGTGGAAATGGCAACCGAAACAACCAGCCCAATCATGAGCCAGGCTTCAAGGCTCAAACCGGTTTTTTCTGCTTCAGCCATCTTTCAATCACCAATCCAATCACGCGAAACGACAGATTTACATCCTTCGGAGACACATTCCACACATAATAGTTGCTCAAGGATGGGCATGGCAATCAAGGCCTTTTCGCCCTACAGGTGCTTCATTTTCATGCGAAGGAATATGCCCAAATCACGAAAAAATTACACTTTTCCGATGAAGTCATGCTTCGTTGATTTGACGGTTCACCACCAAGAGTACAAGCGAAATCAGCATCATCATTTCAACGGGTGCAAGCCAGACCAATGACGAGGAATCGGGAAGCACGGGATCATCCTCTTCTTTGTCCTCGCTCGGCGTCTCTTCTTCGACCTTGGGCGCCTTCACGTCGACGTTGATCGTGGTTGAACGCTCGGTGCCGTCGCCCTCGGATTGAACAGAAAGGGACACTTCGCATGTCCGTTCTTGATGGCTGCTGCTGGCTTCAAGACGTAGGGTGAACTGTGCTTTGTTTTCGCCGCTTTCGGTGGTGACCGCAACGACTTGGTTTTCCAATTGGTCGAGGCCGGTTACGCTGAGGTGAGGGCAACTTCGTACCGTGGCTTCACCAGAGGTGATGGCGTCTTGCGTGTTACCGAGATTACTTACCTCAATCGAAAAATCCACCCAAGAACCCGCGAACAATGTATCGGCTGGCGGCATGGCTTCGGGAATCAAGCGATACATGCGAGGAACGCTCACGTCCGCTTGGATCTCTTGTGTACGAAGGGTTGATTCCCCGACCTTTTCTTCCCCGATGACGGTGAATTCAATCGAAGTCGATGGAGAAAAGGAGCGAACCTCTTCTGCGTTTGCACCGCTGATGGAAATCGTGAAGGTGTCGTTGGTGTTCCCAGCCACCGAGAGCGTATCTGGCCCGTCAAAGACAAACGGGTCATCCTCGTCGTAGTCGTAAGACAACACCAAATTCAACTCCGCAGGGCCGTCGTTGCTCACGAAGACCACCAGCGAACCCGTCATGTCCCAATCCTCTTCCAATTCAACCAGGTATTTCGGGTCAACATCCGTCACCCATCCCATCTCCCAAGAAGGACCTTGCATGTCTTGGGCGGCGGCAGGAAGACTCGCAAACAGAAGCGTGGTGAGGACGAGTCCGAGGGTTACACGCATCCATTTCACCTCAATTCAAGTCCTTCGAGTGCTCGCTTCGTGAGCGTTTTGACCATCGCACGGCGATAACGAGGGGGGAGAGCGGTGTTGTTCACCGGTTTGATCGATGTTTGCAACGCTTTGGCCAAGGTCATCACGTCAAGGTCACCAGCATCGAGATGCGTGCGAACCTCCTCATGATGAAGCCGGGGGATCGATTCAAGCGCCGTGCTCGCTACGGCAAGACTCTCGGTGTTGCCTGGTATCCATGAGGCAGCAATGCCCGCTTCAGGGAAATCCCACGAATCACGAACCCGGAGTTTCTGGTAACAACCCACCCTCGATGATGCATCCTCGGGCAGCACAACCTTCAGCAGGAATTCTCCTGTTTTGAGCACGTTCTTTTTCATGCCGTCAAGGGCATAAAACTCGTCCAGAGGAAGGGTGCGTTCTCCATCAGGGCCGACCAGCACGACCTTGGCGCCCAACACCATGAAGTTTGGAGCCATGTCACCTTGGTAGGTGGCGACGCACAGCGTGTTCTGGTTTGGAATCACACGGCAGTCTGCACCTGTCCCGCAATCGGCTTTGTGACACCAATCGATGGAACGTCGCCAATCTTCACTTTGGTTGTACCAAAAACAGCGTGTATCCAAGCAGAGATTTCCTCCCACGGTGGCACTTTTCCGAATCAAAGATGACGCCACTTTGGATGCCGCTTGTGCGAGGAGTGGATGAACACCATTGGCTTCTGTCAAGGAAGAAAGGGGCACCATGCAACCGATTTCATGGGAGGAAAGCGTATGCGTTTCTTTGATGGCAGCAAGTGAGATCACGTGCGGCTTTGGATTGATGCGCCACTTGTAGTTGGGCAGCACATCCGTACCGCCCGCCACCCAATCAAACGCTTCATCCTTGGCCATGAGGGACGCCGCCAAAGAGATCGCTTCCTCCACGGAGGCAGGGTGGTGCAGCTCAAAGGGTGGCATCAACATTAGGAATCATCCTCCATGTGTCGTTGCTCCTTCTTGAGCCAAGCGCGCCCAGCAAAGCCGAGTTCGGCCAGTTGTTCAGGCAGCGGTTCGTCGGCCTCTCGCCACCCCTCAACTTGCTCAGCAAGGGGACGGTTGGGGTCGAAACCAAACAACACGCCGTTGACATAGGCGGAGGTGTCTTCGCTTCGCTGACGCAATCGGTCCCGTTCACGGTGTTCATTCGAACGCTTGACGAGCACCTTCTGCAGCGGGCCGTGTTTCAACCGAGGAGATTCAATATCGCTCGGGTCGTCGAGGCCGTGCTTCTTCATGTGCTTCGCAATGCCGTTGTACACCACGTCAGGCGTGAGTGGCAGGGCACGTAGGCGAACACCGATGGCATCGTACACCGCATTGACCACTGCGGGAAGGATAGGGAGAAGCGGCCCTTCACCAGCCTCCTTTGCACCAAACGGCCCTTCTGGGTCGCTTGATTCAACGATGATGGCTTCAACATGCGGCATCTCGTGAACGGAGGGAATCTTGTACTCCAACAAGTTTGCATTTTGGAGGTGACCGGTGCGTCCGTAGACCATTTTCTCGCTCAGGACCTGCCCCAGACCCATGTGGCAAGAACCGATGATTTGACCCTTCACCGCCAGCGGGTTCAACGCTTTGCCGCAATCATGGGCTGCCCAGACATTGGTGCAAGAAATCAATCCGGTCTCGACATCGACATCAACTTCGGCAACATAGGCGGAGAAGGAATAGGCTGGAGCAAGACCCGCTGCAGCCCCCTTGTGCACGCCACCCATGGGCGGTGAGCGATAAGCGCCACGAGCGATGAGGGCCCCAGTGTCTGCTTGGGCCTTGTGAAGGGCTTGGAGGTACGAAACGCCAATGGCAGGGTCGTGCTTGTAGTAGATGCGACGGTCATTGAGAACCAGAACGTTTGGATGGTAACCGAGCATCTCCCAGGCTGCCTTCAACAATTGGTCACGAATACCAATGGCTGCACGGATCGCCGCATTGGCGTTCATGAAAGTCACGCGGCTGGAGTAGGAGCCAAGGTCAACAGGGCTGGTGTCGCTCTCATGGCTTCTGACATGAATCATCTCGATGGGGAGGGCAAGCACTTCAGCGACCACCTGAGCAACGGCGGTGGTGGAACCTTGCCCGATATCTGCGGCGCCGGTATGAACCGTGACACCCCCGTCCATGTCAACTTGAATGTGAACGGTGGCGTGTGGGAAATTCTTCGGGTCCCAATGAATGGGCAATCCCGAGCCAGAAATGAAGAAGCCACAGCCGATACCAATGCCTTTGCCAAGCGGCAACTGGCGGAACTTTTCATCCCATCCAGAGCCTTCGCGAACTCGCTCGAGCGCTTCTCGCATACCGTTTGAAGTGATGCGGAAGCCGCTGATGGTCCGACTGTGTGGGGGCAGGAGATTGGCAAGTCGAAGGTCGATCGGGTCGACCTGCATGCTTTCCGACATCTCGTCCAAGCCCACTTCCACCGCACATCGCGTGTTCACCGCACCATGACCTCGCATCGCGCCCGAAGCGGGTTTGTTGGTCCAAACCCGTGCACCCGTGTAGTGGAAGGAGCCCAACTCGTAGGGTGCGGTTGCGAGCACACCGTTGTAGTAGGACGTGACGTGACCAAAGGAAGCAAATCCACCACCGTCGATCAAGGCGTCGATGTCAAAACTCGAAATGCGCCCCTCGGTGTCGGCGGTCATTTTGACATCGATGTTGCTGGGGTGCCGACCCCGGTTGATCCAATACACTTCTTCTCGGTCAAAGGTGATGCGAACGGGGCGACCCGATTTGCGAGCCAACAATGCAGCACACATCTCGTGAGGGAAGGGGTCGGATTTTCCACCAAACCCACCGCCGACGAAGGTCCTGACCACATTGATCTGGTGCATCGGCACATCGAGAACGGTGGACAGCGCACGGTGCGTATAATGGGGCACTTGCTGAGGCGTGTAGAGTTGCAATCGACCGTTCGGGTCCCAATGAGCCACAACTGCGTGGGGCTCGGTGAACCCGTGGTGCACACCGGACATGGTCCATGTACCGTGCGAAGATGCATGGGGTGAATTCACCAACGAACGGTCACCAAATTCCTGGAACACACGCTTCTGAACATTGGTTCGTGCGAGATGATACTTCCCTCGCCAATGGATCGGTTCATCGTGGTCTTCGAGACCCTTCTTGGGGTCGAAAACGGGTTCCAATTCTTCCCACTCAATATCGAACAACGAGAGCGCTTCGATGGCCGTGGCTTCATCCACGGCGGCAACGCACGCCACCAGGTCGCCAACATGGCGCACCTTCTCAACAGCCATCGCGTGTTCGTCTTTGGTGACAGGAAGTACGCCAAATCGATTCGGCGCATCTTGGCCGGTGGCCACGGCAACCACGCCGGGCAACGCTTCGACTCGGGTGGTGTCAATGGATTTGATGCGCGCATAGTGATGCGGAGAACGGAGAATTTTGCCAATCAATTCTCCAGGGAGACGGACGTCGTCACCGTACCATGCCTGCCCCGTGACCTTGGCGTTTGAATCCACCAACGGAATGGATTTCCCAACCACGGTGCCGGTGCGGTCTCGATCGTGGATATGGTCGCCTGCTGGTTTGGGCTCTTTCCCCCCGACCGTTTCGGGAATGTAATCCAAATCTCGAGCCCGCATCGTTGGTTCGGAGCCTCCAGAACCGGGCGGAGGAAATGCTTGCTTTCCAGCCACGCGCTTGCCGTCTCTACGGACTTCATTCTTTGAAGCACCTGGTTGCTGACGATAGCTCCCCATGATGATCACTTCGCATGGCCGGGTGGCATCGTGGGCTCGTCGGGACCCGATGGATGAGGGTCTGGATGTGGATTGCTCGCTGGTGGGACTGCCGGTTCATCGCCTCGATGAATCGCTGCGGCGGCTTCGATCGCGTCAATGATTTGTTGATAGCCCGTGCATCGACACAAATTGCCTTCGATGGCGCAGGCGATTTCTTCTCGGGTTGGGTTCTCGTTCTCGTTGAGCAAGGCTTGGGAGGTCACCAAGAAACCAGGGGTGCAAAAGCCACATTGTGAGCCACCATGGGTCGCAAAGCACGTTTGGATTGGGGCGAGGTGAGCACCATCTGAAAGGCCCTCAACCGTGATGATCTCAGCACCTTGGACTTGACCTGCAAGTGTAAGGCAGGAGAGTTTTGGAACCCCGTCGATCATGACCGTACAGCAACCGCAGGTACCAAGGTCGCATCCACGCTTGACGCCGAGTGTCCCGACCTTGTCTCGAAGCACGTCCAAAAGCACGGCGTTGCTGGGGGCAAGCATCTCAACGGATTGCCCGTTAACAGTGGCCGACCATCGCTCGCCCTTCGGTGAAGGAATCATCGGCACATGCTCTTCACCCACCATGGTCGTCCCCGCCTTTCCGTAGGCCATATACCCTTTGATAATTGGGGGCATGCGGCCTCTTATTCTTCTTCAAGCAATCCGCCGTTCAATCCATCTTCGGCAATTTCAATAGCGTTACGAAGAACCAATCCATGATAGACTCGGATACTGCGTTGCTTGACGGCCTGATTGACTTCGGTCTCAATCTTCCTCAAAACATCGCAGTCTTTCGCCACTTCGATCTCATCGAGGAGGCGATTAAATTCACGACGGCGTGAAAAGAAAATGGCAAAATAAACGGGGACCAAGAGCAACGGAATAACCAGTTCTTCGAACACGATTTCACTCACAAAAGAAAGTGAGAATTCGGCGTGGTCTGGGTCGTACTCAAAACTGAACGAACCGGGGCCAAGCCCACCGGTGTAAAAGATGCCCGTGTTAACACCAAAATACATCGTGAACGGCGTCTCATTTTCTTCATAGATGTTTGAGCCTCGGTCGATTTCGATGTAATCAGGCCAGCCATCGTTGTCGTTATCGGGGTCGAGAACATCCGGGATGGTGTCTTGGTCGGCGTCCGGTGGCGTCGAGGCAGCGTTGTAGGGGTCGTAAAGAACGGTTCCTGATGAGGCAGAACGTTCCATTTCATTGCGTATTCCGTCGCCGTCGGCATCGTCGTCGTATTCGTCTGGGAGGAAATCACCGTCGATGTCGGAACATCCCTTCAAACGAATCTTGCTCTTTCCGTAGATGTTTGGACAGTTGTCGCTCATTGGATGGAGGCCTTGATCTGCATAGCCGTCGCCGTCGGTGTCCGACCATATCTGGGCGTCTTCGGGCCACACGTCAACCTCGTCCAGTGAACCGTCGCCGTCCATATCGGGGTCGGCGACGTCCCCGAGCCCGTCACCGTCGAGATCGCGATGTTCGGAGGCGTTGTCTGGGAAGGCGTCTGCCCCCATGCTTTCATTCCATGCCTCATCAGGGTCTGACCAACCGTCACCATCTGAATCAAGGCAGCCCTGACGGTCTTCTGTTGAGGTGCCAGCAACACACGCTGCTTCACCACCACCCTCAGCAGAAACGGGCAGGAGAAGACTGACAGCGAGGAGGAAGGTGAAGGCGAGATGTCTTGCACCCATGCTTACCCCAACCTGCATGACCTAATGGCTTTTTTTCCCGTAAGGAGCCCTCATGGCAACCCGACGGTTTGGATGACATTTGAACCAAGGTTTGAAAAGGAAACCTGTGGCAATACAATATCATGCAAAAGTTAACGGCGCTGTTGACGCTCATGCTCTTGTTGACTCCAATCACGGGCTGCACGTCTGAAGAAGAGGAGAGCGCTCAAATGTTTCCCGTCTTTTCTTCGGTAGCCGATGACAACCAAACCTATGACAATGCTCGAATGGCCGGCGGAGCATACATTGTGGTGTTTTCTGCAGAATGGTGCAACAGCCCTTGCTACACCACCATGCACGCTATTTGGAATGCCAAAGCCGAACTCCCCGTGTTGGTGATGTCGACCGACCCCGCTGAAAATGCAGGAGGATTGACGTTGAGCGAATGGCATGATTCAGCCAACGCTCACGATGACCAGGACGAGGATGAAGGCGTTGAATTGACAACGTACGCATTCATGAAAGGAAGCGAGGTCGCTGCCGAACTCGACATCACACGACCAGGGTCGCTTGCCTTTGTGAACGGACAAGGAGAAATCACCTACCTTCACGAAGGTCGCATGGATGACAGCGCAACCATTCTCGAGAAATGGAACGAGGCAATTGCCTCGGCTTGATCGCCTCAGTCCAAGAGTTTGGCGTCATCAACCACGGCGTTGATGTCTGCATCGTTCCAAACCACCGACTCAACGATCGTGGCTTGTTCCACTCGGTTGATGACGGCCATGCCTGCGATGACGATCAGGATGAGGAGGAGGGCAACACCGGCAACGGTCCCTCCAGAAAGCCCGTAGAACAATCCATCGGATTCTTCGGCGTAGGATTTGGCGCTGGCAGTTTCCATCAACATCACTTCGACGGGTACGAGGGGTGTTGCTGACCATTCTCCAGAATCCTTGTCTTCGATAAGGCCTCGAACGGAAAGGCTGTGATTTCCATCAAGTTCGATGCCTGGGAGGTGCTCCAGTTGATGGACGATGGTTTTCAAGTCCAAGATGGCACCGTCGTCGCCCGCCTCATAGGAATGAAGGTTCGTCCAATCGTCTCGGATGTGGATGCTCCTCCATTGGAAGAATTCTATAGAACCGTTGATTTCAAACGTGATTTCGTCACCAGGCAAGAGATGGATTCGGTCGTCGATGCCAACCTCGGTGACCACGTTGAGGCGAGCGGAATCGTCCAAGGGATAGTCCCGTTCTGCCGCGCCCATGACGGCTGCAAGTGCCTCCACATGGCCGTGACCGTAGACGTTGTTTTGCCGATTTTTCGGGATGAGGTCTTCCGGACACGGCTGGTTGCCCATCAATGCGACTTGTTCTGGACTGAGCGGGTGTGTGCACCATCGGTAGGTTGCAGTCTCTTGCAAGATGTTTCGCACATCAAACGGCGAAAGGTCGGGGTTTGCCTGAAGCATCAGTGCAACGGTTCCTGCCACACCAGGTGTTGCCATGCTGGTTCCGCTGAAGGCGACATAGCCGTCACCCGAATTGTGTTGCGCCGAAACGACATCGGAGCCAATAAAGGCGAGATTTGGTTTCACTCGGTTTTCTTCTGTGGGACCCTCGCTGCTGTATTCTGCAATGGTGTTGTCCGCGTCCTTGTCAAGCGCCCCCACCGTGATCACGTCTTCTGCAGAACCGGGTGTTCCGATGGTTCCGGGGCCTGCGGTGTTGCCTGCAGCGATGAGCATGGTGATGCCGTTGGCCGTCATGTTGTTGGCGTACCGATTCACGCTGTCCTCCTCAGAAGAAGTCCACTCGATGGCGCCAAATCCACCGAGGCTCATCGAGGCTGCTCGAATGTTGAATTGATGACGATGATCGGTCGTCCATTTCATTCCACCCATGACGGTTGAGAAGCTTCCCGAACCGCCTGCGTCAAGCACCTTAACACCGACCAAAAACGCTTGAGGTGCCATCCCAGGATGCTCATAGGTCGGTGCTCCTGTTCCAGCAACGGTTCCTGCACAATGCGTCCCGTGACCTTGGTCATCGTAGGCTTGGATTTCTGTACCGTTGGTTTTGTCCGGCGCATTCACGGCGTCATAAAACGCGATGACCTTGGGGTCGTTCGTGCTGTTGTCATCATCAAGGTCATCCAAGCCAACGTGCATGCTGTCGATCCCCGTATCGATGACGGCTACGGTGATGCCTGAACCATCATAACCCGTTTGTTGCTGAGCCAAATCGACCTCGTGAACCACTGCTGCATCACCGTTTTGAACCTGAAGGAGTCCGTCGAGCTCCAGCATAACAACGCCCGGCAAGGTGGTTGTCTCCAAAATCATGTCAACGGGAAGTCGCCCCGATACGGCATCGATTCGAGGAAAGGACCACTCGTGAACAAAGCCGACTTCGCGCTCGAGCATGGCAACGTCCATGTCGGTGGGCGTATGGTCGAAGTCAATGATGAGCGGAAGCGTGTTGTCCTCGTCCAAAAAGAGTGGGTGGTCGTGGTATTTTTCGACCATATCGCCGATGCTGTTCTGATTTCGGTCAAGGGTCGTGTCAACCCACCAACCTTCTTCCTGTTCCTCAACCTGCACCGTCACCGGTGCGGCGAGGGCGAGAGCGGGCGTCAACAGAAGCGCAAAGCAGAGCACGGCGGCAAGGCGTTGGAACATGATGGTCTCCTCGTCAATCGCCACATTGCGACAGGATTTCAATCCATTGGATTCGTGAATGGAAAGTCGTCGGCTGGAAGTACGGACTCATGAATTGCAAATTTAGCGTTCTTTGCAGGGTCAAGCATTAAATCGCCGTTACCATCTCAACCTTTTGATTACCATGGCAGCACCACGAAGAAAACAAACCCGAGCAGTTCCCGTACCCGCTGCACCCCAAGGACAAGGTGGCCTTACGGGAAGCGTGATGGCAAATGCTGGTGAACCCACCACCACAGTGACGATGGTGCGACCAAAAACTGTGTTGAACAAAGACGACCTCTTCCTCATGAAAGTTTCACAGATGGTGATGATGGGAATCGGTTTCCTCGCCATTTGGGGCGGCGTGTTCAGCGTTGCTTTCGATGAAGATGCAACCAATCAGAATTTTTTGGTTCTGTTCGTGGGAGGTTTGGCGTCCTTTGCCGTATCGATTGCCATGATCGAATTCCAAAGCAAGAAAAACGATTACCAACTCTACGACATCCAGAATTATTTCCTCGGTATTGCGTTCTTCTTTTCCACCGTAGGGGTGCTTTGGGGCACACGATATTTGATGGGCATCGCCACCGGAACGTTTGAACTCTCGTGGTTTGGTGAACCTGCCGACTACAACGGAGGCCTTGATTGGTCGCCAAATGCCAACGGCATCTACGCACAAACGGTGATGTGTCTCTTGCTCACCTTTGGGCATTACAAATTGCTGAACCGATATTCTGGCGATACCGGATTTGGTTGGGGCGTTGCCACCTATGCCCCCATGGCCATCCTGTTGGCGGGTGTCGGCCCGTGGATTCGATGGGCGGGCAATGAGGTGAGTTACGAACTGGGCATCAGCATTTTCGTCATCACCCTGATTTCCCTTGAAATGGCCCTCCGCTCAAACAAAGCCCTCAACTTCGTGGTCATCGCCTTCGCGTCGGGCGTCGTACCCATCGTCTACGAACTGCTCAACACCAATGTTCCCGCTGATGGTAAAGGCGGGGCACTTTCCTTGCTCGTGTTCATCATTGGACTCCAAGGCTACTACGCATCGCGGCAAGACCTGCGCAAGGAGGTCATGGAACGTGCGTCCATCTTGTTGATCGGTCAGGTCGTCGTGGCCATCGCCATTACGCGAAACGCCGATTTCAATCTGATTCTCGGCCCGTTCCGCTCCTTTGACTACCCCACGCTCGATGCGTTCATCAGCATCCCCGTTGCGCTTTGGGTCACGGTCTTGCTGGCGTATTTCCCTGCTGTCCTTCAGCAACGCGTACCCTGGATGCCCGTTGGTCTGGCCGTGGCCCTGATGGTGCTGCCGATGGACCAATCCACCCTTCCTTGGATCCTCAGCATGATCATGATCCCCTACATGGTGTTCATTTCCAAGATCGCACGTGAATGGGTGGTCAACCTCACCCTCTTGGCCTTCAGCGTGTCCTATTTGGTGACCGATTGGTGGGCGTGGGGTGAAGGCATCAGCGCAGTTGACACCTTCGGCGGCACGCCCTACATGCACGTCATCCTGCCCATCTTCATCGTGGCCGTATCTGAATTCGGTCGTCGTATGGAGAAATTGAAAGTCAGCACAACCCTTGCAATGCTTGGCTCGGTCGTGATGTCAAGGGCCATCCTCGACCCGGAGTGGTACCTCCCTTGGATGTTGGTCGCCTACATGTTGTTCGTCAACATCAGCATGCTTCGCACCACGCCAAATCCCAACCTCCAACAACGAAAGGATGCAACGTTGTCGATTTTGTTCACGACCGTCACCGTTCTGTTGCTCGCACTCTTCGATGAGTTGAATTTGCCACCGGGCATCAAGGACACCCTCGTCGACGGTTTCCGACCGCAATTCTTGTTGCTCAGTCTGGCGCTGTACTTCATTTCCATCCGTTCTCGAGAGCACGAATTTGACCTTGGAATGTTGTTCCACTGGTTCGGAAGCGGCTCGCCAGGCGAAGCCCGTTATGACATAGAGAGCAACACATGGGTGGTCGAAGAAACGACGCCCGAGACGGAGATTCTTGAGTTCAACGCCAAAGCCTGGACACCGCTTGCGCGACCAAGTGTGATCCTTGCCCTGATGCTGTTTGCATTCAGCATCAGCCTGATGTCGGCAAACGAGTTTATCTTCAACGCCCAATGGGTTCTGCTGATGGCCATCCCTGCTGGCATGCTGGTGAGGGAAATTGTCGCCATGGAGACCATTTCATCCAACACCCGTGCTGCCGGCGTTGGCCTGTTGGTCTTGTTGGCTCTACCGCTCGCAATACCGTTCAAAGAAGCCGCAGACCATCCCTCCCTCCAAGGCGAGTTGTTCGTCGCCGCCATCATCCTTGACGCGATCTTGGTGCTTGCTCCAATGATCGTCAACGGCGTGATCGCACGTCGTGGCATCGACATCGAAAGTGTTGATATTGGCGCTGATAGAATCGCCTACGGCCTCTTGTTGATCCTCGCTTGCCTTGATTCATCAGGTGGATTGTTGTTGATCCCAATCGTGAGCCTTGTGGCCTTCCGAACGGTGAAACACCGAGTCTACGAGATGACCATTGTTGTCCCCATCGTATTCTTGATCCTCTACGACTCTTGGTGGACCGTTGGCTTGGCAGACATGATTCTCGGTGCACTTCCAATTGAACTCGTTGACTACCTCACCGATTACCACCTCGGGCCCTTCCCTGCCTTCATTGGAGCATTTGTAGCAACCCAAATGGGACTCACCATGATGGTCATGTATCGAGATGCAAAACGGGAGGCTGCTTTCACCGAGGTGTTGGCTGCGTTATGGCTTGGGTTGGGTTTGTTGTCCGCACTCCCCGATGGCTATTGGGTGCCAACGATCTTCACCCTCGCGCTGATGCCGTACCTCTGGTACACCAACAACGCCAAGGCACTGCCCTACATGCTCGGTGTTTTGTTCGTGTCACTCTTCATCGGCTTTGACCTGAGCACCACCTTCCCCTCCATCCAGGGCGTCGACAGCTGGGGTTGGAGCGGCGTCATCTCCGGTGCTGCAGGCTCGGTCATGATGCTCATGCATACCCGTGGGGTATTGTTCAGAAATCCACCCGAAGACGATGATGAGGCTCGTTCACACGAGGATACGGCAGCACTGATCACACAATTGGCTGCGGTCGGCTACATCATCGGCTATTCGGTCTTCTTCGGTGTTGGTCCATTGATTGGACTGGCAATGTTGACCTATTCTGCCATCCGAAAAGGTCAGATCAACAGTTTGCTCCTTCTGCCGGTTCTCCTCACCTTCAGCGTCGTGAACCTGATGGTGCAAAGCGACATCGGAACCACCGACCAACAAACCACGGTGGCCGGTCTTGTGCTCGCCGTTCAGGGAATCATGTTCACCCTCCTTTCTGCAAAGGACGATTTGGTCTATGACTGGGAACAGGTCAGTTGGGAAAGCGATGAAGTGTTCTTCAATTTCATGGACCGCTTGGGCATTGGTGGGCTCTCCTATTCCTTGGTGGGTATTTTCATGTGCCTCAACACCGTTGAATTGGATTCCATTGCCTACTTGTTGATGACCATGTACCTCGTCTTCATCGGTGTCCAAGGCTTCAGCGAGGAAGCGGATGCTCGGTGGCGACGCGGCCTTGGCGGCTACGGTTCAATCTTGACAGCGTTTTTGTTCTCTGATTCATTGTCCAGTGACCTGTTCAGTGGCTTGGCCATTGTCATGGTAGGTATCATCGCACTCGGCTTCGGATTCTTGTTCATGCAACGCATGAACGAAAACGATGGCATCTACGTTGAGGAACATGTTCCGATGCAACAAACGTCGGCTCAAGCACCCCCCGAAGAGCAGGAAGAAGATACGCCAGAGATGATCGACCTTCCTGAAATGGAAGAAACCGAGACGATGGACGAAGATGAATTCGTTGATGATGAAGAAGAAGCTGAAGAGGAAGCTGAAGAGGAAGCAGAGGAAGAAGCAGAAGATGAAATCCTCGAATTGCTCGAGGAAATCGCTGAGGAGGCCGAACCTGAGGAAGAAGACGTGCCCGAAGAAGTTCCTCCAGCAAAAACGGCCAGTCATTCTGGATTGCTTGAGACCGACAGTGGATTCTTTGTAAGGCTTCCAAAAGACGCCGTGAACAACATCATCACCTCGCTCAGTGCCACACCTCATGAGGGATACAAACCCGTGGTGGCGTTTGGACCAAATGGCCAGATTATGCTGACGTTTGAGTGAACGCAACCGTTGCGAAGAACCATAGCCCGCAGAGAAAACAGCGGACCATGAGTGCTCGCGGCGACCGCTTGGTTTGGATCGACTTGGAAATGACCGGGCTTGATGTTGCTCGGGAATCCATTATCGAAATTGCGACCGTCGTGACCGACGGTGATTTGAACATCCTCGCAACAGGGCCGAATTTGGCCATCAGTGTACCGGAGGAACTCATCGAAGGCATGGACGAGTGGAACACACGGCATCACCACGGTAGCGGCCTCGTGGACCGTATTCGGAACCAAGGCGTTTCAGCGGCCGAGGCTGAAGCGGCGACCATGGCGTTCCTTGAAACATGGATAAAGCCGAACACGGCGCCATTGTGCGGCAACAGCGTTTGGAACGACCGTCAATTTCTCGCCAAAGAAATGCCTCAACTTCTTGACCTGCTGCACTACCGCATGATCGATGTATCAACCATCAAGGAACTTTCGCGACGGTGGTACCCTGAAGTGCCAAAATATCCCAAAAAAGGTGCTCATCTTGCGCTTGACGACATCTTGGAATCCATCGAAGAACTGCGCTATTTCAGACAACATGTGTTCATCGGTCAAGATTGACGCCACGTTCCTTCGCCTGGTTCAATACCCTTGTGCTCAGCCATGATTTGAGCCGCGACAGCCACCGCGATTTCCTCTGGCGATTGTGCGCCGATGTTCAATCCAATCGGACAGATGACACCGTCGAGCATGGATTGTTCGATCCCTTCTTCGCGGCAGGTGGCTTCAAACGCTTGCCACTTTGACCGGCTACCGATGACCCCAATTCTCGGGCCGTGCTGACCGCCCGGTTGAATGCCTGCTTGCTGCATCCGTTGAAGCAGTGAAAGCAAGCGGGCTTCGTCTTCTGACCAGTCATGACCCAGCAGCAACACATCCGAAAACCGGCGCAAGGTTGTTGCGTCCTCGTTCGCAAAGAATGCCTCAACCGTGGACGAGGAGCGCTCAACCGCATCTGGATACAGTTCGCGAGAGGCAAATTCAGACCGAGTATCGTGGACGGAATACGACCAGCCAAGGCGAACAAGCAATCCTGAAAGCGCCTCTCCACAATGCCCGCCACCCATAATGAGTACATGTGGCATCGGGATCATCACCTCAATGGAGATCGTCACGCGACCTCCGCAAAGGGAATCAAGAGGTGTGACTTCATAGCCCTTCGCCCCCTTGTTCAATCCATAGGTGATGACTTCGGCGGTGGGTTCGTTCGACGAAACAAGCAGTTCACGGCAACGTCCAAGCACCCGATGCTCGAGACCCGCTCCGCCAACCGTCCCTGTCCATCGATGACCGTCGGATGTCATGGCCAAACGAGCACCCGTCTTCCCAGGAACGCTGCCAGAGGTGTTCAACACCGAGGCGAGAACAACCGTGTGCCGCTTTGCCAACTCACCCAAAGCCCATGTGAGCACTTGAGCGGTCATGGTTCACCCTCAACGGAAGAGCCTCATATCCCTTCGCCTTGTTGAAAATAGGCCTTGAGTGCACTTGCATGACGCTCAAGCCTGACCAGATCTTCTGCCGTATCGATGTTCAAATCCAGCCACGGAGCATCAACATCCACCGGCTCAAAGACCAGCAACTCGCGAAGCGAAGCGTCTGGGGCTGCGTTGCTCACCTTTTGGAGCGCATCCTTGTCCAAAACGACTGGATGACCGTTTCGGCCTCCAGAGGATGGAACAACACACCCTGCTTCATCAAGCAAACGACGGACGATCTCTGCTCTCCAGCCGGGTCGGTCAACCGGTGCCATCACCAGTTGTTCTGGCAGTGCATCCCGATTGGCCATCAATGCCTCCAATCCATGCTGCAGTGTTCCGGTGCGTCCGTTCTCTGGGTGAGGGTTGATGACGAGCCGTGCTTCGGGAAGCAAACATTGGACCTCTGACGCGAGTGTGTCGTTGACCACCACAACGATGGGTTCACATCCTGCTGTTCGCAGTTCATTCCACGCCCTCACGATGAGTGCCTTCCCACCAATGGGGACAAGGGCTTTGGGTTGACCCAACCGTTGACTTTGACCCGCAGCAAGCACAACAGCGGGAATAGACATGCCTTCCACACCCCATGGAGGATGTGTTCTTTGAAGGCCTTTGCGTTTCCGACATTGATATACTCTCAACAAACTGAACGCACATGAACCATGAATGGCACCTTCCAGGTCATTGGTCGCAAGACAAACGCAAGGCCCATGACCGTTCAATGGAGTTTCTCAGCGGCATCGTTGCCGGATCTGAAGGTATGGAATGGCTCGACCGAAAGCACCGTTTTCCACGTGTCTTGGTAAAGGGTGTCTCGCGCCGATGGTACGCGATTGAACTTACGGCGGTCTACAGCGAGGAATACCTCGAAGATTATGGTGTCGTGGAAGAGATTCTTTGGCGCATCAACGTGACCGGTGGGGCTTGGAAGGACGACGTCGTGAAGCGTAAACCACATTCCGTTTCGCTGTGCATCGGGCCAAAACGAAGTGGAAAGAAACTCCCCATCGGTGACCAAGTTGGAGCGCTTGCACTCTCTCTGCGAAGCGACCGAACGACGGCCATGCGGATTCCACTTCTTGCACAATTCATTGTTTCACCACGCAGTGCCCTCAAGGAAGTCTACCAGTTCAGCGAAGAAGGGGTCATCATGGAGGAAGATGTGTTCATGATGGAAGATTACGAAGAATTCCCTGAACATGTCGACGACCCTTGGAATGCTGAAGAAATCGACAACATCGCTCAGGCTTGGGCCGCTGAAATGGAGACGGTGTTGGAGATGGCCAACAGTCTCCAGGAATTCGATGCCGCAGAGCGTGAAGATTTCGACCGTTGGATCCAAGACCGCGAAGAAGAGATGTTGAAGGAACCTGAAGAACAGCCCTGGCATCACGATGAGGCTCAGGTGTGGAAACTCGAAGAGGACCTGTTGAACGGCCGAAACTGATCAAAGACCCTTGGTGATTTCCCGTCCGATGATCATGCGCTGAACCTGTGAAGACCCCTCATAGATTTGCATGACCTTGGCGCCACGCATGAGTCGGGCCACAGGATACTCTTCGGAATAACCGTATCCACCGTAGACCTGTACAGCATCCGTGGCCACCTGCATTGCCATGTCTGCAGCAAAGCGTTTCGCGTGGGCTGCTGATTCGGTGTTGCGCACGCCTGCATCGTATTCTGCCGCCGACTTCCAGGTCAACATACGGGCTGCTTCGATGTTCGTTTTCATGTCTGCGAGCATGAACTGAATGGCCTGATGTTGGTGAAGCGGTTTTCCAAAGGTCTGACGCTCGTTGGCGTACTGCAAGGCATGTTCGTAGGCCGCTCGAGCAAGCCCAGTAGCATGAGCGGCAATGTTTGGCCGGCTCATGTCAAAGGCCTTCATGGCGTTCATCCATCCGCCCGATTCTGAACCGCCGATGAGGTGGTCTGCCGGCACCCGAACATCATCGAACGTGATGGAACGGGTATCGGAACATCGCTGCCCCATGTTCGTTTCCTTCTTTCCGAGTGAAAAGCCGGGCGTGTCCTTTTCAACCACAAACCCAGACATTCCGCGATAGCCTGCATCCGGGTCGGTCTTGGCGAGGACGAAGAAGAAGTCCGCATGACCGGCACCGGTGATCCACATTTTTGAGCCATTGATGACGTATTCATCGCCGTCCTTCAATGCCGTCGTTTTGCAAGCGGCCACATCAGAACCTGCACCCGGCTCGGTGACGGCATAGGACGCCAACGCACCCTCCTCAGCAATTTTTCGAAGCCAGTGGTCCTTTTGTTCCTCGGTTGCACCTGTGATGATGGGTGCGCTGGCCAAGGCTGTTGCATAAGCAGCGGTTGCAAAGCCAGGGTCCCCCCATGCAAGTTCTTCGTTCACGAGAACTTCCTCAAACGATCCAAGGCCTGCACCGCCGTAAGCCTCAGGGATGTGAAGATTCAACAGCCCCATTTCGTGTGCTGCCTGAATCGTTTCTTTCGGATAGTGGGCTGTTTCATCCCAGTGCTCTGCATTTGGACGAATCTCATCCTTCGCAAACTCGTGAGCGAGTTCTTTCAACATGGCTTGCATTTCATCGAGTTGGAAGTCCACCATGTTTTGGCCAAGCGTCGCTCCCTTAAGAGCGATGGGTTTCAACGCGGTAGGAAGAGGCCGTCAAAGAACAAGTACGCCCTGACGCTCTGCCAAAAGAAGGGCCAAGAACACGACATAGATCAGAATCAAGACCACGCCCTCCCAACGCTTGAACTCGTATTGAGACCGCATCATGAGCAAAGCGACCCCAGTTCCAACGAATGTTGCGGGGATGATGAGGTAGGTGGTCAACGCGTAACTCGACGTCGTAAGGGCAAGTGGGTAAATCACCGCTGCCAGCCCCACCGAAAGAAGCGGGTCGGTGATGTTGGAGCCAATAAGGGTCCCAATGGCCACGCCTTCACTTCGCTTTGCTGCCATAAAGGCAATGGCCAATTCTGGGAGAGAGGTCCCAAGTCCCGATACGGTGGTTCCGATCACGGCGTGGGGGACGTTGAGGGCATAGGCAAGTCCACTGGCGACATTGACCAGATGATGAGCGGAAAACAACGCCAAGAGGAGCCCGAGTGTCACCATGACAGCATAGGAAGCTGTGGTTCGATTCAAGCGCCGTTCAACACGTTCGTTCCCACTTAACTCGTCTTCCAAGATCTCTTCTCGATGCGACAAGAGCCAATAGACGTAGCCGATGTAAAGACTCATCAAAATGAGCCCCTCAATTCGGCTAAGGGCGCCACCGGTGAACAGGAAGAGGGTGAGAAGGCCGATGGAGCTGAACATGATGACGCCGTCTCTTTTCAGCCATGATGGACGAATCTTGACGCCTCGGAAGGCAACAACAACACCCAAGATAAGGGTTATTTGCACCAAGATGGAACCGAAAATACCACCGATTGCCAAATCGGCGATTTCGGGATTTGATGGGATGTCGGCTGCTGCAGTGGACGTAACGAGGATCTCTGGAAGGGACGTCCCGATCGAGACGATGGTCAAACCGATCACCACTTCTGGAAGGCCTGCACGGTAGGCCAACCCCTTTGCCCCCTCAATGAACACATCAGCCGACTTGATGAGCAACACCAGCGCCAAGCAAAGCAGCACAATCGACGCAGAATTGCTGTCAAAGCGATTGTCCTCAACGAGTCCGTGAAGGGCAACGATTCCTAGAAACAGGGCGCCGTTCAACACCAACGTGTTGCTCAAAACGAGTTGAGGGATACCCATGACGGGCGTCGTCTCTTCACCCTCCATGGTACGACCAGCAACCTCCACTTCTTGACCATTCCCTCTTTTTTCCCAACCCGTTTGGGGTTCCCGAAGGATTTCAAAGCGCCTCTGCTCCCGCATCGTTGTGCGAAAAGCATTGGCAGGGGAGTTTTTTGGTACTGCCCTCATGGTCGGTATTGGATGCGGAAGTGTGGCACTGGGGGCCAGTCACGGTGTCGTTTCGATAACCTTCGGTCTTGCAGTGACATGCGCTATTCTTCTCTTTGGTTCGTGGAGCGGAGCTCACATCAACCCTGCCGTTACCCTCGCCTTCTGGAGGGATGGGCAACTCGAAGGCAACAAGGTTGGACCCTACATGCTTGCGCAATACAGCGGCGCCTTCCTCGCAGCGATGGCGGTTCAGGCTGCCGCCCCCACCACCGTCCAACCCCACCTTCATGCCTTGGAAGGGTTTGCTATTGAACTCGTCATCACGGCCTTGCTCATGACGAGCATTTTGTTGGTGGTTCAACGGACTTCATCGAGAACGCTGATCGCAATTTGGGTTGGCGGAACGGTTGCGCTCCTTGCATTTCTCGCTGGCCCGCTCACAGGAGCAAGCATGAATCCAGCAAGGACCTTTGGACCGAATGTTCTCGGTGGAATGCTTTACAGCCTACCGTTCTATATTTCCTCAACGACGCTCGGCGCATGGTTTGCATGCGACCTCAAATCCAGATTCTTTCCCGATAAGCGCCTCAGTTCTGAAGCGAACACTTGAGCATCTCAATGACATGGTCAAGAGACGGTATGGTGTGATTTTCCAGTGGAGGAGAAAACGGAACCGGCGTATCGAGTGCGCCAATGACCGTTGGAGCAGATTCCAATTCGTAAAAACACGATTCGAGGATTCGAGACTGCACGGTGTGACCAAGACCGCCAGACCATTGTCCTTCTTGAAGCACGACCAGACGCCCTGTTCGCTGAACGGAAGCCACGCAGGTCGCCGCATCAAACGGCAAGAGCGTCCGCAAATCAACCACCTCAATTTCCATCCCTTCCTTGGACAAATGATCGGCTGCCTCAAGGGCGATGTGAACCATGGCACCCCATGTCACGAGGGTCACGTCCCTTCCACCACGAATGACTTCAGCCTTCCCCAACTTGTAGGGCGTTCCTTCTGAGAGGTGCTCTTGCACGGTCTTGGTGTCCACTTTTTGGTTGATGTTCATGCCCCATCCGGTCATTCCGCCGCGCAAGCCGTACAAACCGATGTGCTCGAGCATCAGGACGGGGTCAGGAAGGTGAGCACCTTCCATCAAGAGATCGTAGGCGTCTTGAGGGGTGCCTGGAGCCACAACCACCATGCCTGGGTCGTTGGCGAACCACGACTCGATCATGTTGGCATGGAAGGGACCTGAACGGGTGCGGGCGCCAAGCGGGATGCGAACCGTCATCGGGCAATCTGCACCCCAGCGCCATCGTAGCATAGCGGCGTTGTTGACCAATGCATTGAATCCAAGTGCTGCAAAACCACCAAACTGAATCTCAACCATTGGCTTCATCCCTGAGAGAGCCGCTCCAACACCGGTGTGTACGATCACGGCTTCACACAACGGCATGTCGATCAGTTTCTCTTGGTGGCCTGCATTTTTCAGCGCCATGTTCATGCCAAAGGCGCCAGCGACTTCCATGTCCTCGCCGATGAAAACACAGTCGTCACCTTGAAGGTCAGCGATGTCGGCCATCGCTTGCTGAATCGCACGGGCATAGGTCCATCCGCCTTTTTCGACATAGTTCCAAGCACGCTCACCGACCTTGAGAGGCGAGGCTTGAGGTACAGGCAGAGATGTTCCTGAAAGTCGTTCGAGATGGTCTTGGTGGGTATCGGCGTCGTGAAGACTCGTGACCCCTTTGGTCACCGTTTCAGGTTGGGGCCATTCCATCTCAAGCAATGCTTGACGTGCTTGCTCAACGCCTTGTTCCTCTTCCTCCTCCATGGCTTGAAGAAGCGATTCATCAACACCAAGATCAAGCAACAGTGCTCGATGGGTTGGTAGCGGGTCTTTTGCCTCCCAGTAAGCGAGCAGTTCACGGTCAACATAACCCGCAGGCGTCCCGCTTGGGTTGCCCAAGTACAGGTCGTCATGGTGATGAGCGTGCCCGCAGCCACGCATGGTTTCGACGTGAATCAATGTGGGGCCACCACCGCCCAAAGCAAACTCACGTGCAACGGCTGTGGATGCATGCCATGCAGCGGGATCCGAGCCGTCGATGGTCCATGCTGGGAAACCCATCGCTGCCGCTTTGTCAGCCCACAATTCAACACCGGATTGCTTGGCAGGTGGCGTATCAAGCGCAATTTGGTTGTTTTGAAGAATGTACGTGATGGGCAAGCCGCGAGCACCAGCGAAGTTCATCGCTTCCCAAAACTCACCACTTGATGAGGCGCCCTCGCCAATGCAGGCGACATGGAACCGGTCAAGTCCCTGACGCCATCCCGCGAAGGCCAAACCCGTCATGGTAGCGCTCGCAATGGGCAACGGAGCCGTTGGGGGTAAGACACCGACATGCCAGGCCCCGACATGGAGGTCGCGTCCGCCGGCATCGTCCCAACCACCGTTTTGATTCGAACCGACCTTTCCAAGGTTGGCTGCCATGACATCCAGTGGCGTGTCACCCATGGCCAAACCAAGACCGATGTCGCGAATCATGGGAGCCACGACGTCGCCATCGTAGCCTTCCCCTGGTCGTGCATCACGTGGTGCGTCGGGTTGTCGTTGTAGCGCAGTCGCCACCGCAACCACGCCCTCTTGCCATGTCGAACGGAAGCCTTTGCCACCGAAGCGACCACCGTCTGGCGTTTCCACGCCATCGGTGAAGAGTTCTTTCAGGGCACTGTCAAGGCATCGTGTGCGGGTCATCAGGCGCTGCCATTCCACTCGATGGTCGATCGTGACAGCCATGTAATGGGCAAGACGGCGCATCATCAAGCGCATATCCAGAAGAAAGTGGGCACGGCGACGTTCAAGCATGAGGCTCATGTCGCGCCGTGGAATCACTTCTCGGTCAAGTTCGCCGCTCAGCGTTGTCTCCATTTGTTTCTTCATACCTCGCTCAAGGCCCTGCAAAAAACGCTCGCAGAAGGCTTCCCAAGAAGCCCCTTCGAATGTCTCAGGCTCCTGTTCGGCCATGTGATCCCACATATTTGCGATCAAGAACAGGTGCGCATCGTGGCGTTGAGCGACAAAGGACAGCACCTCGCTACGAGCCGCTGATTTTGGAAGCGGTTGAACGAATTCAAGCGAACCATCCGGTCGCCAATCATGTCCAAAGATTTCAGGAAGGTCTCCTTGCGACATGGTCTGCCTCCGTCCTTCGCAGGGGATAGGTGGTTTCAACCCTCTTCTCGTAGGGATTGAGCGAACGAGGCTCACTGGGTGATGTTCGCCTTCCGTTTTTGGATTTCAGTTTCGTAACAATCGTGAAGCATACCACGATTCTTGAGCGTTATCAGAAGAGCGATGCCTGCTGGAATCGCCAACCCACCCAATGCCAGCGCCCAAGAGCCAAAGATGTCAAACACGGGACCAACCAGCAACGGGCCAAGAATGGTTCCCGCCGCCCAAGCGGCTCCGAAAACGCCGAAGGCGAGGCCAGGATTTCCCTCACCCAAGGCTCGGTTCGTTGCGGTATCGATCATCGGAAGCATGGGAATCTGAGCGGCGGCAATTGAAAACTGGAACACCCCCAGCAGCGCAACCATGGCCCAAATAGCGACATTGCCTGAGAGCAAGGAGCCCACAAAACCAACACCAAGGAGCGAGAGAACCACCACAGTCCACCCGATGATCATGTAGCGAGTTGGACCGTTGCGATCCACCCATTTCCCCCAAATCACCGAGCCAATGCCCTGCATCAAGACCATGACCAACAACACACCTCCAATTTGGGCTGAGTTCAGTCCGAGTGTGTCGTCCAAAAAGAGTGGAACGCCCGCCTCAAGCGCGCCCGTTGCAACGGTGGTGATGGCGAGCAGTACACCAACTCGAAACAGGATGACGTCAGAAAAAAACACGGAAAGCGATACGGTTGATGAGACGCCCGATGTTGAGCCACCAATGTCCCTACGAGCAAGAGCGACGAGCGGAACAACGGCAAAAGTAACGGCTGCCAAGATACCGAATGCATAGGCCTCGCCCCATGAGAAGAGGAGGCCGCCCATGACGGGTCCAAACAGGCCTCCAATGGCAGCAATGCCCAGCAACTTGCCTGCTTGCTCCCCAAATTGTGTTGGCCATAGTTTCGATGCCGCAGCAAGTCCAGCCGTCATGATCGTGGCTCCCGATGCACCATGGACCAGCCGAGCCAAAGCCAACAGCAGGAAGGGCCTGCCCACCAGTTCATTGGTTGCAACGATGTAGAGCAGGCTTGAGCCCGTGAGGAGGAGCAAACTCACTAACACGGTTGGGCCTGCTCCAAAACGATCTGTCACTCGGCCCGTTAAGGGTCCGAGGAGAAACAACGGTACAGCCCACAAGGACACCAGAAGGGTTGCTTGAGTGGCGTTCAGGGAGAACTGCGTTTGCCAAGATGGCAGGATAGGGACGATGAATGCATAGCCAAGGAAATTGACAAAAAAGGCGAGGAGAAGGGCAAGAAAGGCACGTGAATGTGCACCTTTTGCGTCCCCGTTCACTCTTCCTCCTCCTTTGCAGGAAGAGCATCAAGAACATCGGCATTCATTTTGGTTGCATCTTCAACTTGCGTTAACAACGTCAGGTCAGAAAGGGCGCCCGGCCGTTGAAGCAGGTTAAGTAAGTCTTGAGTTACTTGGGCTGTCAAGCGGGTCAACTCGAGCGTTTCGGGGTCGATGGGGACCTGTTCATGCTCCTCAAGAAGTGAAATGTAATCGGGCTGTTCCGAGAGAATACCGTCCATGTTGCGCTCCACTTCGTTGGCAATGTCTTCGGCCTGTTTCTCGAGAATGTCTTCCATCGAATTTCCCATGCCTCGATGTTTCAATGACGAAGTTGCGCCCTCGCCCAACGTTGCCCCCTTGTTGAGGTCGGAAAACTTCGGCACTTGCGAAGGTGTTTCCGCTTCAGCAATGTCGGATTTGTCATCTTCTTCCGGTGGACCACTGCCCACCAAACGGTTGAGGGCCAAGCGCACCATGGTGGTCAACCCTTCTGAACGCAGTGCCCCTTCTTCGTCAACAACAACCTCCTCACCCATTTCTTCACGGATCGAGGCCATAAAGTCGTCATCGATGTTCCCCGCTTCCACCAAACGACGCAACATGGGAAGCGCCCACTGGCTGTCGTTCATGGTCATACCAACATCGAAACGTTGTCCTCCAAAGGTACCCGCTTGAGGGCTTGCGATTTCTGCGGGCGGAGGCACGAATTGTTTGGCTGCGTGTCGGGCGATCTGAGCAAGAAGTTGGTTCATGTCCACGGGTTTTCCAATCACTTCAGCAACACCTGCCGATGCGGCAGAGGAAAGAAAATCAGGTGCAGTGGTCCTTGAAAGCAAAACCACCCTGGTCGCCGTTCGGAACTTGGGTTGACCGTTCATGGTTTGGCAGGTGTCCAAAGCACTGCCTTGGGACCAATCGCCTTCCATCAACACTACATCAGGAAGGACGGCAGGGGCTGTTGCCTCTGCTTGGCCAAGCGTGCTCAGTCGCGTCACATCGTAGCCTTCCCGCTCAAACGTGTTCGCCAATAAATTACGGCGTCCTTCGTTTTCATCAGCGATGATGATGCTCGGCACAGTCTCCCCTCCGTAATGAAAGGAGGAAAGATACGCCTTTCAACCTCTCCCCCGCAAACACAGGCCATGTGGTGTTCTTCGTGGTGATGAAACCGACGGGGCTTCAAGAGACGATGTCCTCTGGAGCCATTGCGTGCCATGCCATGATGCCGCCCTCGAGGTTGTACAGTCGGTCGGCGACCCAACCGGCTTTGATGAGCTCAATGGCCGCCAACTGCGACCGCATACCGCTCTTGCAGTGAATGAGTATGTCGGTTTTCTTTGGTAATTGTTCGATAACCGTGAGCACATGACTGTGAGGTATGTGAAGATTGAAGCCCTCAACACGCACTTCTTGGTGCTCGTTATCGGAGCGCACATCGAGGATGAAGGGTTCCCATCCATCCGCACGCCGCTCAAGGACTTCAGCCATCGAGATTTGCTTGAACATGTTCTCCTGTTGAGCGTATGCGGATTTTTGTTCTTGCGGCTCCACGGGTTTCCTCTGAGGGGGCATGCACCAGGCTTCTTCACTCTGCATCGCAGCCACCATCGCCAAATCGACCACAGGGGGGCGCTTGGGGTCACGCTCAAAGCGCAGGGTGGTGAACGTCATGGATGTTGCATCGTAGAGGAGCAGAGCACCGGAAAGTGAAGCCTCGAGGCCGAGAAGAACTTTGATCGCCTCGGTGGCTTGCAATGTCCCAACCAGGCCGGGCAGCACGCCAAAGACACCCGCCTCTGCACAGGAGGGGACCGCCTCAGGAGGGGGCGGCTCTGGAAACAGATCTCGATAACAGGGGCCCCCTTCATGGTTGAAGAGCGAAACTTGGCCTTCAAAGCGAAACACCGAGCCGTAAACCCACGGCAGGCCGAGCAGCGCACACGTATCATCGATCAGGTAGCGGGTCGGCAAGTTATCGGTTCCGTCAACGACGATATCCCAACCTTCCAAGAGTTCCATGGCGTTGCCTGGATGGAGGCGTGTCTGCATTGTTTCAACCTTGATTCCTGGATCAATGCTGTTGAGTGTTGCTCGAGCAGACGCTACCTTGGCCTTGCCCACATCTTCGGTTGCGTGAAGAATTTGGCGTTGGAGGTTGCTGATGTCAACCGCATCATCGTCGATCAGTCCAATTCGCCCAACCCCTGCTGCTGCGAGGTACATGGCCACGGGAGAGCCCAAACCGCCTGCTCCAACAATGAGTACGCTGGATGCCTTGAGGCGCTGTTGACCTTCCACACCAACATTTGGGAGACTGATGTGACGAGCATGCCGTACGACATCAACCATGACACGGCCAAACCGACGGTCTTCATCAAGGAAACGGCTTCAATGAACGTTGTCTTCAAGCCATTTTTCGACATCGATGGCGGCCGAGCAACCCATTCCAGCAGCGGTAATGGCCTGTTTGTAGCGCGTGTCAACCACATCGCCGGCGGCGAACACACCGGGAACCGAGGTCATGGTGTGCTCTTTGTGAAGGATGTAGCCGTTCTCGTCGGTCTCCACCTGTCCGCCGAGGAAATCGGTGATGGGCGTGTGCCCAATGGCGATGAAGGCCCCTGTGGCTTCGATGGTTTCCGTGGTCCCGTCTTGCGTGTTTTCAAGCACGGCTCCGCTGAGACCTTTCTCGTCGGAAAGCCACTCTTTGATTTGACGGAAGGTGCGGATCTCGATTTTCGGGTTGTTGACCGCTCGCTCGTACATGATGGTGGAGGCCTTGAACACGTCCCGTCGATGGATGAGCGTGACCTTGCTCGCAAATCGAGTGAGGAAGGTGGCTTCCTCACAAGCGGAATCACCGCCTCCGATGACCAGAACATGTTCGTCTCGGAAGAATGCCCCGTCGCAGGTGGCACAGGTGGAAATCCCTCGTCCTTTTTGTTCAGCTTCACCGGGCGCATCAAGCCACAGCGATTCAGCGCCGGTACAGACGATGATGGAATGCGTCAAGAAGGTCTCGCCCTCGACCATCACCTTGTAGGGGCGTTCGCTCAAGTCCACTTCGTCAACGTTCTTGTCCTCAACTTCAAGACCAAAACGCTCGGCTTGTTCCCGAAGTTGCATCATCATCTCGGGACCAGCAATGCCTTCGGGATAGCCGGGGAAATTTTCGATGTCGCTGGTCAACATCAACTGCCCCCCGGACATGTAACCTGCGAACATCAAGGGTTTGAGCATGGCTCGTCCTGCGTAAAGTCCAGCGGTGTAGCCAGCAGGTCCTGAACCGATGATGATGACGTTTCGTACTTCGGACATGTGACTCTCCAAGCGTCGGTGAGGAACGGTGGTGTTTGAAGATTCGCCCGAGAGTCCCTTGGTCAGCAAAAACATAGAGATACCCTGCAGAGGAGCCCCCGACATGGTCAACCAACTCGCTGCAGCCGCGGGCATGGGCGTCTATGTGGTGTTGGTGCTCTGGGCTACCAAACTGCCGTACACGATGATGGTCAATCGCGGTATGGAGCACATTCGTGCCGTCTACTACAACCGGAAAATCGTTCACATGTTCGCTGGAGGCGTGGGCTCTCTGAGCGTCCCCTTTCTGTTCACCGATGTTTGGTACCCGATGGTCAGTGGTATCCTCCTCACCGCCATGCTCTACGCCTCCCACAAGGCGGGCATCGTCATGCATTGGTTCCAGACCGAGCAAAATCAAAACGACGTGAAATTCGGGCTGATGTGGTGGATGTCCATCTCCTTCATTTGGTGGTTGGTTGGCGACCCCTGGTTGGCGATTGTGCCCTCGTTGTTCATGGCCTTTGGTGATGGGATAACCGGCGTGGTGAGAAACGCCGTGGTGAGAAAGCGTTCCAAGAGCCCCATCGGCAACGTGTTTATGTTTCTGGTCAGTGCGCCACTGGGATGGTTTGCCGCTGGAGCCGGCGACCCGAGCCTCCCGGTCTGGGGCCTCATCGCTGCGACGGTGGCCACCTTCGTTGAACGCTACGAATACGGTCCCATCGATGACAACATCCTGATCACGGTTTGCGCCACGGCTGTTTTACTGCTGGGCGTGCACCTTGGACCAATTCTATAGAACAGGTTTTTGGTGAGCCTTGTTTGCAATGCCACCCGAGGTCAAGGATCTCATCACTGGCCGATGAGTTGGTAATCATCGCTCAGCGGTGTCGCACCCGTTTCAACATGGATGATCTTCCCGTCCTGGAACCGGTAGAAGGCCAATACGGCTTCTGAGGTTGAACCGTTGGCGAAGTGAGCGATTGAATGACCGACACCAACTTCGTCGTTCTCAAACAGGATGCGATGGGATTCGGTACGAACAGCCCCGGTGCCTGCAAAGGCCATGATATCGCTCTTGGTCATGACGGCGCCCCCGACGTGCGGGTAGAATTTGCAGTCATCGTGAATGACGGCGTCAAGTTGTTCTTTATTTCCTGATTCAAAGGCTTCTTCATACACGGCAAGGATGCTCATACAACATCGTCAGCGCCCCAACCACATAATCACTCCCTCCATCATCCATGAGCGGATAACGGAGGACAGGAACCTTTGAGTCCCGTATGTTCAACGTGAAATCATGAGGATTCACTGCCTTGGTGGCGGTTTGGTTGGTTCCTTCGTGACCCGTAAACTGTGCGAGGCGGGCTTTGAAGTCCATCTCTTTGACATCACTCCTCGGGATACGCCGGCCACCTTCCATCTGCTCGACGCCGCAGCCGCCGACCACAGCGCCGCTGATTTAATCGTGAACATGGTCCCCGGCGACATCGGCCACAGCGTCTTGCAAACGCTTCATCCCCACGGCCATCGCATCGTTGACCTCTCCTTCAGTGAAACAACCCCTGACCGGTTGCCTGAAGGCAGCAGCACCGTCCTTTGGGACGTCGGCATCGCTCCTGGGCTCTCGAACATGTTGGTCGCCCTTGCCCACCGTGAATTCGGCCACCTTGACAACGTGAGCATCAAGGTGGGCGGAAACCCCTCACAGCCTGACGATGAGTGGTCCTACATGGCACCGTTTTCTCCGCACGATGTCATCGCCGAGTACACGCGCCCTGCACGGGTGATTCGAGACGGAAGCATCGCGGTGGTACCCGCGATGTCGGAACTTCACGGTATCGACGCCAACGGGAGAGCCATGGAAGCCTTCCTGACCGACGGGCTGCGCTCGCTCATCAACATACCAGCCAACACCATAGGCGAATACACCGTTCGTTGGCCCGGTCATATCCAGCGCTATCAGAACACAACACTCAACCCAGAGGAACTCGTTGACGCATGGCGCTTTGACCCTCAACGTGACGAATTTACCTGGATGGAGGTTCGCGTGGAAGCGGGTGGGGAAACGCGTGTTTGGACCGTTGAGGATCGGGGCAAGGATGGAGATTCAAGCATGGCCAGGACCACCGGTTTGGTCACCTTTGCGTGTGTGGTCGCTTGGAGCCAACAGGAACTTTTCACCGAGGGCATCCATCCTCCAGAAGACCTTCCCTCTGAAGTCATTCACAAGGTCATTGAAACGCTCAAAGACGAAGGTGTTCGTATCGAATTGAAGACCTAAAGCATGCGAACAGAAGGGAACCGCCTTTCGAATGGTCGCATACACAAGGGTAGCCTATCAAAGGACGCACTGAAATCCCTTTGAAAATCAGATTCCGTTTCAATGGGTATTGGGGTAGACCCATGCGAATGGCCTAAATCGATTATTTCATTTGCCGAGGCACTAAAATAGACACGCTACACAGTCAATTCAATGGCGAGGCTAGATCACCCCTTGCGTCTTTTTCCAGATGCTTCAATCAACCGGATTTGGGAGTTATCGGGTGAACTTGGGGAAGCGATTCGCCTGCCTCAATCTCGAGAAGTGCAGATTCAATTGCGAAACCAACTTCGTCAAGCAT
>MDTE01191602.1_pt1 | contig 31732 bp, 21 predicted proteins | sample 811231 | NCBI WGS metagenome assembly MDTE01 (sample SAMN05326651, study PRJNA326480) | marine metagenome | isolation source: seawater | place: Indian Ocean: Red Sea | collected 2010 | reverse complement strand
GATAGTGATAAGAACACGATGAATGCGTGGGCATTACTAATTGTTCCGTTATTAGTTGCAGCATTAATTGGGGAGGTAATTCCTGGGATCGATTTACTTCTTGTTGAGACTTGGCAGAAGGGTGTTTACTATGCCATTGCTTTAGTAATCGGGATATTTTTGTTCCGTGGTTCAAGAAAGGTAAAAGATCACGAGTTTCATCGTGTTAAGAATATCAAGAAATTACGTAAGGCATACATTGCTGAGGATAGAGGTTTGTGGACCAAGGCTGATTCTGCTATGGCACAGCTTGAAAGAGATGCAGAAGGTTATCAGGCTAGCGATAAGGATTTAGTAAAGGGTAAGAGGGCTATGGAAGTATTTCGTACTAAGGGTACAGATGAACTAGATGCAGATGCAGATAAGGAAGAAGTCCGTTCTTTGCTTGATGAGGATCATGTAAAGAAATCAATGGCTAGGATGTCTGGTGATGGTGATCAAATGCCAAATTTATCTGGTGCAGCAATTGAAATGATGACTTCTAAGAGTTCAGGCCAAACTAACGTAGATGATATGTTAGCAGAGTTGGCTGCTGAAGATAAGCGTATTAAAGATAAGAAAGAGAAATCTGAGCCTAAGCCTAAAACCCAGCCGAAGCCTAAGCCAAAACCAAAGCCAAAAACGCAAGAGGCAGCGGGGGGTAAGATGGGGTCTGCAGGTGTTTCTAGTGTTGATGATTTGTTTGATGATTTAGGTGCTTCAATTGGTGGCGGGAAGAGTGTTAGTAAAGAAACTAAGATTTGTTTAGATTGTGGGGGTCGCAATACAATTGGTCGCGCCAATTGTAGTAATTGCGGTTCATCTTTGACTTAATATCCGGGTCAGATTCAAAACCATTGGGTATCAGCGATACTTTGTTGGTGGGGCTATGGCTAAGAGGGACTACTATGAAGTTCTAGGATTAGGTCGCGACTCTACAGATGATGAATTGAAAAAAGCTTTCAGAAGTTTGGCACGAAAGAATCATCCAGACAAGAATCCAGACGACCCAGAAGCAGAATCACGTTTCAAAGAAATTCAGGAAGCATATGCAGTTTTATCTAATCCAGAACAACGTCGTAGATACGATATGTTTGGGCATGATGCCCCAGGTGGAAGTCCATTTGGACCAGGTGGATTTGAAGGTGTAAATATTTCATTTGATGATTTATTTGGTGGTGGTGGTTTTGAGTCGGTATTTTCACAATTTTTTGGTGGTGGTAGTTCACGGGGCCGTTCTAACCGTGGTAATGATATCCTGATTAGGCATTCAATTACAATGGCGATGGCCATGCTAGGTGGCGATACAGAGTTAGAAGCTAATCTATACACGCCTTGCGAATCCTGTGAGGGTAGGGCTGCTTCAAGTCCCGATGGAGTCAAAACTTGTAGTACCTGCTCAGGACGAGGTCAAGTAGCACAAAATCGTAAGGTTGGTCCATTCATTCAACAAGTTGTAAGTGATTGCCCTAATTGTAATGGGGATGGTAGAATAATTACAGATCCTTGCAAGGAATGCAGAGGTGAAGGTAGAGAGAAGAAAAAACAAACCATCAAGTTTGGGATTCCTGCAGGTGTATCTGACGGCACTAGGATGAGGATGGGTGAAAGAGGTGAACCACTTAGGGGTGGAGGCGGCCGACCTGGTGATTTGTATATTCAAATTAATATTTTAGAACATGAATGGTATGAAAGGGATGGTTCTGATTTGCTAATGGCTCTTCCAGTTGGTTACCCTGAACTTCTTCTTGGAACTAAAGTTGTATTACCTCATATTGACGGCAAAGATATCACGATTGATGTGCCAGCGGGTTCCAACCCCGGAGATACACTTGAACTAAAAGGTAGGGGTTTTCCACGTTCTAGGGGGCGTGGTCGTGGAAATGTTACGGTGTTACTGAAATTATTTGTGCCAGAAAAACTACCTAAGAAAGTTAAGAAGAAAATCGAGGATATGCAAGATGAAATTGGTATTGACCATGATCTGATAGAGGATTTAGTTCGTCAAGAAGCCAGAAAACGTCGTCGTTCTCGTTGAGTCATTCTTCTTCAGATAAAACTGCTTTTGTAGGTACGGCAGCTACTGGCTTACCTCCGACTAGACCTGATAAAATCATGTCAAATCCCCTCGCGCTTCCTTCAATATCAACTCGTAGAAAGCGACTTGTCTTTGCCTTTAAATCACCTAGGAAGACCTCGTCTCCATCAAACAATGTTTCAGGGGTTACAGTTGAAACATTCCATTCACTACCCTCTATTGCTTGGAATCTAATGGCTGCCAAAGTCCATTCTTCATCAGTAAGTGTAACTCCAATAGTCATAGAACGAATTTTATCATTCGATTTTAATTCCCATGCCACTAAATCTAGAGTTTGGGTAGTATGGCGAATCAATGGTTCACCCCATTCAGATTGTAGATAATTCCAATCGGTGTCTGCTAATGATTCCAATGCATGTAATAGTGCATGAGGATCTTTACTATCTTCGGGGTTTGCTAGGGTTAACCTTTCCTTAAGGCGCACCAATCTTTTCTTTTCATGCTCTTCAAGTTCAAATTCATTATTTCCTTTTAATTGCCAATAAGCAATTAATAACCAAGGAGAAAGAAGTAATATGGCAACGATTATGTAAAAACTAGGCATATCTTTGGAATAATCTATCCACTCTCCTTCATCAGTTGGTTCAGATCCTTCTGGAGTTATCCATGACCAATGAATTGAGTATTCAACTTGCTTTTCACTATTTGATTCAACAATCATTAGATGGGTTCCGTGAGGCAATTCTAATCCTACGTTTGCTTGTTGGCCTTGCATTTCAGTCAAGTTCCATGAAACAGTATACCAATTATCATATGCGGTAGAATTTAGTTCAACTAATTTAATTGTACAAGATCCAGGGTCTGCTTCAATAGTTGCGGAGAACCAATTCCTGTAAGGAAAACCTTCTTCTCTAGATATTAGGTATACGTCTCTAATATCTAATCCCCCAATTGAACCAGTAGTTTCTCCCATTTCAGATTGAAAAATCGTCAATTCTAATGTGTCTGCTAATCCAGTGGGTAGGTGATCTGATGCATCTCCATGATTTCCTCCATCAAATGGCCCGTGATTGGTTATCGTGAGGACCCATATAATTGGTGTGTCGCTAGTAATGGTTATGGCGGCAGCATCTGCATCAGAGGGTATGATGAAATCAAAATTTCCACTCTGATTGGAATTATTTTGAATGGTTGTCCAAGAGCCATCTCTTGCTTTGAAAGCAATTTCTGCGGGTGAACTAAACCACCAATCAACATTGATATGGCTCCTTGGACCAGCATCTAAACGAATTGAGTCAATATCACCATTGGTGATGTGTCCTGACACTGTTATGTCTGAAAAACTGGGTGAAACCCATGGGTTATGAGGTGTATCGCCAAAAGAAGTTTCTAATGATGCTGAATGTGCTGCGAATCTCAATGAATAAAGGGAAAAATCAATGCCATATGAACTAATTAGAACCCATATTTCCCCACCTGAATTTTCCACAATTATTCTCGGAATATCAATTCCCATTGTAAATTGATGTTCTGAAATAAGGTTCAAATCATTTTCACTTCTACTCCAAATTTCTATTAAGATATCAGATGAATGTGCTATAATTCCAATTTCTATCAAGTCATTCATACTAGAGTTTATTGACAATGCATCTGCATCTTCTGGTCCATCTAAAGTTCCATTCCACCAGGAGGCATTTTCATCAATGAATGTTCTATTGATTAATCCACATTCTGTAATTAATTGACATCCACCTGTATCGATTAAGGGCCATTCAGAGGTATTTTCGCCGGGGATAGGAATTTGATTGGGTGAATCAATAAATTCTCCACTATTCGTGTCAAAGAATATATGTTTGATGACTATTTCTTGATTAGTCCCTCCAAATCTAGAAATTACGATGTCAATATTACCTGCACTAAGGTTTCCAGTTAATTCAAAATTAAATCTCCCTGAGGCATTTAATGAGTTATTTGTTGAATCAGTTACAGTCAATTCTAATTGTTCACATTGGGTTTGTGAAGGGCATATTATTGATATCCAAAATGAACCTTGGCGAACATTAAGTTGCTTGTTCCAAATGTTGTCGCCTTCGGTTAACTGGATGGTTTCAGTATCTGGGGGGTTTGATTCCAATTCAACTTGATTTGACATGGGTAAAACTGCAATTAACATCAATAAGGCGATGATGAGAGGTATTGAAGGCCTGCCCACAACCTAAGCGCGTAACTTTTGACATTTAGAATCATTCAATTACAGCGCATAGGTGGCACCCATTGTGACTGATTCAACTTTGGGCCGAACAGTGGTTGGGAGGCTACGTCATGCAAGGGTAATTGCATTGGGTGATCGTAAGTCCCCATTATCCCTTACTCCTTCATTAATTGGAACTAAGAATGATCTTGATTATACTGATATAAGTACTAGTTTAATGCCATTTTATGTAGATTATGACAGTTCATCTTTACCCCCTTCAATGTCATTAATTGGTAGGGGTGCAATTTCCATGCCATTCGATAACGATTCCCCTACATGGCATTCTCAGATGGGTCATACATTGCCACCCTCACTAGACGATGCTGATAATGGCGTTTCTAGAAGTCATGACGGTGGCCTACTTGCAATTTCATGGCAGAGTATGATGCATGATTCTAGTTTGTCAAAATTAGAAGAGCAACCTGAAATCATTGCCCTAATTGATGCAGTTCAATTAGCAAATCACCCTGGTAGGTTAGTTACTGCACTTGTGGCTTTAAGGACAAAATTCCCTCAATCTTTACTTTGGTGTCCTGGAATAGGTGGGCCTGATAACGTTGCATTATTGACTTGGTTTGGAGTTGATTTATACGATTTAACACGTTCACGCCAAGCTGAATCTATGGGATGTATATTGACGGCTGATGGTCCATATTCTAATTCTGATGAATTAGGTTTCAAATCTGATATTAATGTTCAATTATCAGAATGGGAAAGAGAAATTTCAGTTGTAAAAAGAGCGATTAAGAACGGTTCATTACGTTCATTAGTTGAAAAGAGATCACTTAATTCTCCTCGGTTGGTAGAACATTTAAGAAACCATGATCGTCTAATGAGGGCTACTTTATCTGATGAAATTTCCTCTAAAGAAAATATGACTAATGAAGCTCTCGCAGTATGTAAAATTGCAAACGGCACCCCATTAAGGCGTTATGTCAAAGAGGGGTCTAAGTTGAGGTGTAATAGTCCTTTGAGTAGTCAAGACCCGTTGATTGCGGATTGGATTAATAGAATTGGTACTAATTATAAATCGCCTGATGAAATGTCTAAAGTAATGGTTTTATTGCCTTGCAGCGCTAGAAAACCCTATTCTTCATCCCAATCTCATCGTCGTTTCCGAGGTAGTTTACGTCACCGTCCATTGCATGAAATTATAGTAACCGCCCCTCTTGGTTTGGTACCTCGTGAGTTGGAAGAGTTATGGCCAGCGGGGCATTATGATATTCCTGTGACTGGTGATTGGGATTTGGTGGAATTGAATACTATACGGGAATTGGTTAAATCAGTGGCAAATAATAATGGGTATGAACTGATTATCAACCATAGTGGTATACCAATAGATGAATCTGAAATAGGTGCTGAAATAATCGATACCCGTTGCGGTGAAGGTGCTTTGTCTCCTAGCTCTTTGGAGAGGCTTAAGAATGCTTCAGAAGATGCTGCTAAACGTTTCCACCCAGGATATGTAATGAATGAAAAACAGCATCTGTTAATTAAGATGAAATCAATTTCAAGGTGGTTGCATAATAATGATAATTGGTTGTCAAATGCTAATATTGGTGGTAAGCCACCTAGGTGGAAAATATTGCAAGGTAAAGAGCAACTTGCTATGTGGCACCCAAAAGATGGGCGTTTCGCTTTTGCTAAAGGCACTCTTGATTTACTTGCAAAAGAGTCTACTCTATGTGAAGTACACCTAATTGATGGCCCAAAACTGGAGGGGGATATTTTCTCACCCATGATTAAACAAGTTTTAGGTGACATAAGAATTGGGGATGAAATTTTATTATTTAGGTCGGGTGAATTAATAGGTAGTGCACGGAGTTTAGCCTCTAAATGGGAGTATTTTGGTAGTCCTGGAATGGTTGCAAAGACAAAACATAGGCTTTGAACACTTTTCCCTTGGGGCGGAGCGGTTATGAATGGGGAGTGGGTCGGCGGCTCGCTTAAGGTGTTCTGATGTCACGTATGCACAGCGGAGGAAAAGGTCGTTCAGGGTCTACTCGTCCTAATGTTAGTGAGGTTCCTGAGTGGTCGGAACAGGACAAATCAATTGTAGAGAATTTAATTTTAGAACTACACGAGGCAGGTAATTCTAATGCAATGATTGGTACGATATTAAGAGATCAACATGCTGTTCCTAGTGTCAAGTTGCTATTAGGTAAATCCGTTAGTTCGGTTCTCTCAGAAAATGGTAAAAACCGTGAGATTCCAGAAGAATTGATGAATATGATGAGAAAGGCGTTAGGTCTTATAGATCACTTGGATAACAATCGTAAGGATTTGCACAATAATAGACAATTGAATCTTATTGAATCAAAAATCCGTCGCTCAGCTCGCTACTACAAGTCTAAGGGCATGCTTTCAGATTCATGGGATTACAAGAGAGATCAACTACGTTTAATGGTTGAATAATATTTTCTCTAAGACTTTTGCCATTCTAAGGGGTGGCTCTTTGAACTCCACCCATCCTGCTTAGTTTATGCGGACATTATTGGAGTTGGAGGCATTTGCTCCTATTGCTGACAATTTAAGGTCTGTAAATAATCAGTTATCTAATTCAGAGACTATTACTATTCTTATTCCCCCCACTCCAACTGGTGCTGTGGCTTCAGCATTTCTAGAAGCAGCAATGTTGGATACAAATATTCCTTACCGTAGAAGAATTTCTCCACGTGAGATTTCTCATCCATCGATAGTAATTTCTGATGGTATTACAACAGATTCACCGAAGGAATTTTCATCTGATCCCATTAAACTCAATCTTTCCCCCTTCTTTACGATTGGTCTTCGTGATATTGAAGGGAATCCTAGTCGTTCAATTCTCTCTCCCGTTGCTCAGGCTGCTGCTTTGGCTGAATTAATTGCTCCAGATGGCCTTAGGACTAGAAAATTAAGGCCTTGGGTTCTTGCTGGTAATTGGTGGGGTGAAACACTCAATCAGGGCCAAGATTCTGTATACCATTCTCTTCGTAATCATCTACGTGAAGAAGGAACAATCCGGGTAGTAACAATTCTAGAAGTAGATACTGATGCAATTAATGAATTGAAAAACATTGATTCTGAAAGATTTGCTAGTACTAGAGAAGTTTGGTCTTCATTAGATGCTGATGGGAAAGCAAAGGCAATTAGTACTCTAGTGCTACCTGAATTAATTTCAGATAAAATGCCCATGCCTAGAATTGAAGAATTGGTTTGGCATCGTATAATTGTTAAGGGTTCTGAAGAAGATTTTCATTCATCAATGTCAAAAATAAAAGGTAAATGGGATGGTTCTCCCGATTCAACTTCAGAATTAATTGAAAAATTAATTACAAATTGAAAATCTTATTCACTAATTTTCAGACGTGTATTACATACTTTGCATAATATTTTCACAGGTCTTTCTTTAGTTAAAACTTGAATTGATTCTAAACATTTAGGGCATTCAATTACAGGTGTTCTTTTAGTTCTTTTTAAGCTAATTAGGGGCATAATTGAAACATAAGCAGCTTCATCATGAAGACTATCTTCTAAACTTATTTTTGGTGTTATTACTGCTACAGATAGCATCATAAAGCCTGTAATTATCAATGCTCCAATCATTATGAATAATGGTAATGCGAAGAAGTATGAATAGCCCCAAACGCCTGTAAATAGAATAGATGTCAGCCAAAAACCTGTTCTGGTTTTGTTTTTAGTTAACTTCAAAGAAACTAATGAAAATAGTATCACAATTGCTAATGATTCAATGAGAGATAGTAATGGTGAGTGGGTTATATCTCCAATTACGTATGCGACAGAGAAATCAGACATTTCTTCTTCTCCATTTAATGTGGTGCTACTAACCCTTAGGGATTCAGTGGCTAGTAACCTATTATGCTGGTAGTTAATACCACTACCATCAACAACTGATGTCCCCACCATTATTGATGTCAATAGTTTTGCATCGATAGTTAATTCAGTCCAAATAGGAGTTGTTGATGCCTGAGGCCTTATGAAATTGTCGAATAATACCCTTTTTTCTCCAATCTTGATATTTTCTAGTGATTCAATAGTAATGGTAATTGCAGAGTCAGTGAATCCAAATTCATCTTTTAAATCAATTTCAACACTAGGGGCTGCTGCTGCTTCAATAGGCTCCACACCTAGCAATCTAGCAGGTTCTAACATCAAACCATCAAACATGAATTTCTTTAGTGCAGATGCTCTACCTGAAAGATGCGTTTCTAGAGCCTGAATTTCGGTATTATCAACTAAATCATTATTTCTTGAGGATTCAGTAGATGAACTACCCTGGATGTCTCTCCATTGGGATCTTGAGTCTAATGTTTCATTACCTATATTATCAAGGCCCCACCTCATCCATGTTGCCATAGGCCCTTCAAATTCAATTTGGGTAGTTCTTCGGATTCGGTCTCCAGATTCAACTCTCGCATCGATTTTTACCGATAATTGACTACCACCACTTCTTAGGGGTTCATTATCAGGAAATATGCTACCTGAACCACCACCACCTGAACCAAAAACCAATGCATAAGAAAACCCCCCTATGAATGGTTGTATTTGGTCATCTGATACTGAAATGGATAAATTTACCTCGTAGACGCCATCTTCTGCTGTTTCAGGAGCAACCCAATTAATTATTACTTCAACACCATCATTGTGAACAGTAGGCATAACAGTGTTAACAACTACTCCATCGATTTTGATTTCAGATTCAGCTCTTTTATCCCAAATCGCAGTCCCCTCTCCTGACTTGAGAATTACAGGTATTTGGACAGCCCTGCCTTCAACAATAGCAGGCTGCCAATCCATATTTACCAATGGAATTGTTGCATCTAGTTTTGAAGCAAATTCTTGAGTACCCCAAATAAACCTAATTCCAGCGTCATCTCCAGGTGAATTAAGAATGAGTGTTTGTACACTGAGGATTACAACAATTAATTCCCCACTGGAGAGTATTTGGCCTTCTTCATCAATATCTATTGAAACATCAATAGTACCTAGGCCTGGAGTATATGTGGGGTTGGTATTAGAATAACCAAACCATGATTTGCCTCCAATTTTTACTTCTGCAGATACATTTGCCTGCGCTCCGGCAGCATTTTCAACTTCATAGTTGACGTTTAGATTCCATGTTGCTTGAGGGTAACTGCCAGTAGTTGTGTGAGGGATGCTCCATCTTGCGACTTCTGTTAGTTGACTTACGGAGGATGTAATCCAGACATCATTTTCGGTACCTAGGTCAACTGAAAAAGGACTCATGGTTCCTTTGCCAGTTTCTTCTCCCTCACCTAGCAGGTAATAATCAATTCCAACAGCATCACAACATGTGACTTCTCCATCAGCGATACCAACGAATTGGTCATTTGGGATTGACATTAGGAATAGTGAACATAGAATCAGCACTACACTAAATCGGCTTCGCATTGTGCTCCCCAAATAGCGTGGGCACTCTTTCGCTCTTTCAAGTAGTCGGGTACAAGAGTATCTAACTTGGCGAATAATTAATGTTTAATGATTAGCCAATATATCTGTAAAATGTAAATCTTTACTGTCCTATTAAGCAACATATTCAAGAACTTGCCCCTTGTGTTCGTACCAGTGAATAATATGGATGATGTGAAGGTTTCCGATTTGATTTTGACAGATGAGCATGATATAGTGGGGATGGATGAATCGATTTCATCCGCTGCAGGTAAATTGCTAGAATTAGGTAGAGGTATTTTGATTGTGCTTGGTGATGATAATCAGGTAAAAGGAATAGTTACTCCTAATCAAGTATTAGCCGCTGTTTCAGACGGTGGTGATTCATCATCTCAAACAGTTGGTGAGCACATGGATGCCGATGTAATGGAAGTACATCAGCACGATAATGTTGATGATATAATTGTTCTAATGAATGAACGTAAGCCACATGCTGTTGTTGCTGTGGATGAAGATGGCACTTTTGCTGGTTATTTCTCTCCGAATGATTACCGTGAAGCACTTGCTAGGATAGAGTCTAGGCCTGCTATCAAGAGACTTGCACAACACGAATAATTCTAGCTTGTCCCATGTTTCAAGCGTTATTTTGGCGATTTTATTTAGGCATGTAAACGAACTAGACGCCTTGCTCCATTATCTTCAAACCCTTCAAGGATGGCGAAACCCATTCGTTCCAATTGAATAATTGTTCCATTTGGGTAATCATTGATTTCCAATAAACCTTCAGCCGTCACTAATATTCCTTCCTCTTCAAGGAGCAATACAGCTGGTTGTGCCATATTGCTAGGTAGCCAATGAATAATCGGTGTGTTTCCTAGTCTTTCGGTACGAATTACTTCACCGAACCATCCATCTCCCGTCTTTTCGTGATTGATTTCAATGTCTGCAAAATCCTTCAAACGTCTTGCTTCATGAGAGTTGAAATCATCACTAGCAATATTTACCTTGATGGAACCCTCCTCGAGTGGCCATTCTCGGACGCCTTTGTCAGGGTGTTCTGGATGTATGGGTAATGTTACTTTGGTTAATTCAATTTTAGAAATATCGAGATTGATGGAACACGGATTACGAACAAATGACAAACGTGGTGCATCGGCATCTACTGCTTTGGAATTCAAACTGTTCAAGGTTGACAATGGAACCGAGATATCTTTCTGAGTCAATCCAAGGTCAATCCAGAACTTACGTATGGCCCCAGCATCATATCCTCTTCTTCGCATGGCAGGAAGTGTAGGCAATCTTGGATCATTCCATCCTGTGTAATTTCCTTCATTAATGTCAGATTTCATTTGGGATGTGCTGAAACCACCAAATTCGTGGATTTTGACTCTGCCCCAGTAAAGAGTTTCAGGGTATTTCCAACCCACCTTGTCATAGAGAATTTGTTGTTTTCTTGTGGAGTCCATCAAATCTTTACCTCTAATGATATGAGTTACTCTTTGTTCATAATCTTCCACTGCGCTTTGGAAATCTAATAGTGGCCAAACACGATATTTATCTCCTACTTTTGGATGAGGTGTTGTTTGAATTCTCAAGGCAGGCCAATCTCTTAATGCTGGGTTTTTATGATTCATCCCTGTTTTTACTCTTACAACAGCTTCTCCTTCATTATATCCCTGAATATTGTCATTCATCTGGCGCCATTTGGATAAATTATCTTCAATAGAATTTGAACGGCATGAGCATTCTACTTTTGCAATTCTATATTCTCGGAATTCATCTGCAGTACAGTTACACACGTACATGTGTCCTTCAGAAATAAATTGATTTGAGTATTCAAGATATACATCCATTCTAGATGATGCTTCTATTACTAAATCTGGTTCCTTACCTGTCAACCAAATGAAATCGTCTAAAATCCATCCATATGCTCTTTCATCAGGCCTTTTGATTTTTGTATCAGTATCGTCAAATCTCAGGATTGTTTTTCCTGAATACATATTTGCATATTCTGAATTAATAATTACGCCCCTGCTATGTCCTAGTGTTAGAGGGCCATTTGGATTAGGTGCAAATCTTAATACTACTTCGCCTTCATTTGCGTTTGCTAATTCAGGCAAACCTTCCCGTCTCTCTCTTTCTCTTTTTTCTAATGCGTCGGGGGCTTCATTTTCTAAAATCCTCCGCACTTCTTCTGCTCCTTTATCGGCCCATATTTTATTTGCTTCTTCAACTGCTGGCATAATCAGTCCAAAAAGTTGAGATGCATGTTGGCGTAATTCTACATTTTCTCCTAATACTCTCCCCTGAACAGAACCTGCTTGCCCTTTTCCATCATATTCAAGGGCGTTTTGCAGCGCATACTTCCGAATTAATTGCGATACCGAATCATCAGGTATCCAATCGCTCATGTGTGTCGGTTTAGCGTCAACCTCTTGAGCCTTCGCGACATATTAAGTTAAATTGTTAGAAATCAAAGAGATTTTTTTCACGCAGCAGAGGTTCACCTCTTGGTCTAATAGGGATTTCATTATTATGGTGTTCTCGCCAAGCATTTTGGCTGCTTTTCCAGACCCAACGTAGCATTTCATGAGGAATGTTCCCCGATACAAGTGCGGCCATTTGAGCTTGTGTTTTTGGGTCATGGGGATATCCCGAACCAAAATCTACAGATTCATTTTTACTAAGTAATTCTATTTCTGAGTCTCTAACAACCTTTGCTATTATGGAAGCCGCTCCAACGACTAGATGTTTTGAATCTGCACCATGTTCACTTACAATTTCCCATTTGGGATGTGGCCAACCTATAATCCTAGAACCAACTTTATTGCCAAATTTTTCTTCGTTTACATCACATGCATCGATATGTAATATTCCTCGCTTTGGCACCTCAAAAGAAAATAATTCATTACTAATGTGGGCAAACATACCCACTTCTAAATCATTTAATGATCTATTTTCCATCCAATTATCTATTTGATGGGGGGATGCTTTCAAAACTTCAATTCTCCATCCTCTTTTTGTGGCTTGTTGGTATAGCCATTCATAGCATTCAATTCTTTTATCATTTGGGATCAATTTTGAATCTTTAATGCCCATTTTATCTAACATTATTTCATCTTCTTTGGGCAAAGAAATACCCGCAACTACAAGTGGCCCCAAGCAAGGCCCTCTGCCTGCTTCATCAATACCCATTAGCCACATTTTCATACCTCAAAAATCTAGGTCAAATTCTTCATCATTGGTACTTTTTTCCACTTTTTCTTTCTTTTCAGAGTTAGGCGTAATTATACCTACTTTGACAGGTTTCACAACCTTTTTCCCCTTTTTGTTTCCACCATCAGTCTTTTTCTTTTTTTGATATTTTTCTTTTCTATTTGTTCTTCCAGTAACAGATTCCTTTTTCGTTAACAACTCCATAGCAGGATGGGGCTCATTTTCTTTGACTAGTTTATTTGCTAATTCATCAAGTAAATCATTTTCAATTGCTTTTTCATGATGTTCAAAAACAGTATTTGCGGCTTCAAGTAACCCTTCAGAAGGTTTCGAATTTCTCTTCTTTGGTTTAGGTGATGATTTTGATGAGAAAACTTCTTTAAATTCATCTGCAGAAACTTGGTTTGCATTTTCAGATTTTATTACTGGAACTTGACTCTTTTCACCGCGATTAAATTTACTCATCCACTGGCCGGGTTTTTCTGGTTCAGGTGGTTCGGGGGTAGTCATTCTGGCTTTCCATTCTGCGTCTTTTCGTTGTCTGTGTTTTACTGCTTGGAATAATATTAAACTACCTATGACTGTAATAATTACAGAGAACCCAATCCCATTAAATTGATTCCATAAATTTGCCAAGTAAAGTTCTATTTCAAGCCAAAATGAATTTTCAGGAATAGTATCCACGCGGTAACTTATTCCTAGGTAGTCCACTTTAGTTTCATTGGTAAATATAATATCTGGATTCAATGCACTTTGCATATCAACTGTCATAGTGATAGTCCCATTAGCCTCTGGATTTTCAGGAATATACATCCATGACCTAAAAGAAAAATTGGCTCCTGGCTGAATCTCATCAATAATAAAAAATCGTGGAGCACCAGTTTCTGAGCCATGTTCTGAAAATTCTGGTGGAACTAAACCATGGTCAACACTTACATCAACGTGCAGGCTGACTTGCAAACCGTCATTTCCATTGCCTACATTTCGTATTGTAAATAGTACAGAAACATTGTCTTGAGAATCGGTGCTATTTTCAACCGCTCGTAATTCCCAATCAACAATTTGTGAAACATTTAATTCTATTATTGTGCTATCTATGATTTCCCCTGTTCCAAGTTTTAGTGTTACTGTGGCAAAACCTTGGGTGAATGCAGGCATCATTTCATTTACTTTAATCGTAAGTGGGCTAATTTCTTGTGTAGTTCCTTTACTAATGCTGAAAGTATTTTGCGAAATTTCTGTTTGTAACCAATCGGGCGCATCGACTACCAATTCGTAAGAGTCAGCATAATTACCTAGGTTGGTTACAGATATCGTCGTATTACAGCTATCAAATGGAAGTAGTTTTATTCCATCACAACGACCATCAATTGATAGGCTCCCCCCTCTGTCCCAAGAAATCGTGGAATTAATGACAACCATTACACTGTCACTTGGGTTGTATGCACTCCATGCAATAACTCCAACTTTCGTAGTGCCTGATGTGACGTCGGGTGGCTGTATTTCCACGTCAAATGTCACCAAGGAATTTACTCCTATACCATTTCCTGATGGGCCATTCAAATTGTGAACGTTAAATACGCCCACTAGCCACCCCTCATATTGATAGGATAAATCAGGTGTAAATCCATTAATGGGTGTCCCATTGTCGTCTAATGGTACAACTTTTGCAACTAATTGGGCAGGGGAATTTCCTGTATTTCTCAATGTAAGAGTGGTGCGTTTTTTAATGCCCGGGTCAAAACTTAAATTGATATTATTTGATTCGTAAGTTGTCTGAAAAACTTCATCTACTTCTAGGCTGAAATTGTAGGTTACTTGTTCATTATCAATACTAGATTTGGCGATAATTTGGAAATTATGTTTTATAAAAGCCAGTGGCGAACCATTGATTACTTCTGGCACATCAATCACATATTTTGGCCAAGCAAGGCCTCCAGGTGAGATATTTATTTGATTTTCTTGATCACAGGGGGTGCTGGTATTATACCAAAAACAACTCCATTCTGTGTCACTATTCATTGTAAAAGCAACATTATCATCAACTCCTGCTCCGTTGGTGATATTGACAGCCATGGTAATGTAAATTCCTGCTTGGGCATAGACATTTAGTCCTGAATTAGGGCCCCATGAGAGATTGCTATTCGTATTGTTATTCCTAGAATTTTCTGCAAAGTAATGGCCTTTGTCTTCATTATCGTATTTTGAAGATGGTGAACTAGTGAATAGTGGATTTTGGCAGGAAATAAATAATGCTAATAGCAATATTAAGGGTATGACATAATTTCTGCCCACACCCTCGCGAATTGTCCTTATTCTTGAAGGATTTCTTCTAATTGCTCAGTAATACTTCAAACTTTGAGATATTTGAATAATGTGGTATAATTCTAAGAGGGGAGACCCTAAAGGGCCTAACATGGGGAAGTTTTGGCCATTCAACAAGAAGAAACCCGAGCCCGAAGGACAAAAGGTAGTTACATACACTAAAGATGAAAATTCTTCTGAAGAATTATTGTCAGACAGAAGTCATATCGAAGATGATCAATATAAGGCAGCACTGGATTTATTGACAAAACCTCATTTAGGCTCACCTGAATCTGGAAATCCTTCCACTTCAGAAGTTGTAGAAAATGAAAATACGGGCTCACTCGGCGTCCCAACTTATATTCAAAGTGATGATGGCTATTGGTATATTTTGAATGATGATGGAAGTTATAATCCTACGGATTACATTAAGAATGATGATGGATCTTATAGCGCATATTCGTAGAGTGGAATCAATGCACAGGGTCAGGAATTAGGCTAGAAATTGCTTCTACATCAAATTCACCTGCTTGAATTGGTACACGTAATTCAAACAAGTCTGCGGTGACAGGATCTATTTCCCCGATGGTTCCAACAATTTTACCGGACAATAGTACAGTTGCACCTCTACCATTTAGCCAAGGTCCTGAATTATTTGTAATTGGTTCATAAGAAATTTCCATTCCTTCGCTATTTGCCCCAAGGTCTCTAAGTAATGATTGAGCAATTCCTTTAGCTCCAGTAAAACCAGTACCTACTTCGGCACATGCCCATGCAACTCTGTCTTTGTTATGGTGGTCATGTACAACTGTTCCTAATTCATACACTCTTTGGGGTAATTCATGATGGCGATTTGCTGCTAGTAGCCTTAGTAAACTTGGAATCAAAAATTGCCTCATGATGGTATGTTCTGTAGTGATGGGGTTGTGCAATTCTGTAACTTCATTTACCTTTTCATATCTCATTTTTGTAAATTGATCTGATTCATTTGATAGTGTTAATGATTGGATTTGCTGCATTCCCAATCCTTGCATTGAATGCCTAATTCGTCTATTCAAGGTCATTTTAGGTAAAGGCTTTCCAGCAATATTTTGTTCGGTATGTGATATTCCTAAGTCCTCGAAACCAATTCCTGTTGCTACTTCTTCTACTAAGTCAACAGGATGTAATATGTCAGCTCGCCATCTAGGCATTTCGATTAAATATTCATCTTCACCTACCGCTGAATCGGCCCACTTCTCTCTAGTTAGTGGCCCATCAGTAACTACTCTTCTTCGAATTAATTTACCTCCCATTCTATTTAGTGCATCTGAAATTTCTCCATCACTAAATTCTCTGCCCAACACCTCTTCTAAGAGAGTTTTAGGTAGGCGGTGAACCTTAGGTTTACCATTTGGGCAATCACTAATATTCCCATCCCATCCAGTTAATTCAATACTTTCCACATTACCTTCTCTAACTGCTAGTGATAAACAGACTAAGAGTAGTGATGATTCACACGCTCTGGCATCCCAGCCAGTAACATCGATGAAGAAGTCATTAGTTGCTTCACTTACTGTCGTATGTGCTCCGTTAATGATTGGCGGGAATGATAGGACGTCTCCAGCAGAATCTAATATGACTGGGAATTTTTCATAACCTTCTAGTAGGTGTGCATAATCAATTCCTTTAGGATGCTCTGATAGAATTTCTGAAATTGACATTTTTCGTTCCATTGCTAGAGGAATAAATTCATAATCTGAACCAACTGTAACTACTTTGAATGGTGGTTTCAAATTAGAAAGGTCATGCACTCCTACTGAAGATCTCTTTCTCCCACGCCCAAGTGCGAAGTGCAATTTTTCTTGATGGTCCATTAATCCCTGGATGAATTCATTTCTTGCTTCTTCCGTATGGCCTGTATTAACACCACGTACGACTGCACCATAGATAATTGGTCTAATATTTTCTAGGGATGGGTCCACAGTCATTTTGATATTCCCTTTATTGACTTTAAGCGTTGGATTAGATGTTTTATTATGTAGGAATGTTCGGGTGGCATAAGCCATAGTTTCAGCGGATAATAAATCAGGTCTATCAGGAAAAACTTCAATTTCAATGGTTTCATCATTACATTCTTCAACAGAACATCCAATAAGTCCAAGTCTATCTTCCCAATCTTTTGGAAAATATGTGATGTCGGCATTTAGTTGCAAACGCCTAATCACTTCATGACTAAATGTGACAGTTGGCATTATTTCACCTTCATCCTAGCCATTGAGGCATTGGCCTGTCATATCCAGCCAATCGTATTCCTGTAATATTTGCCGTGTCCGAATCTAGGGCTCTAAGGTGGCGGCGGTTTAGTTGATCAACACCATCTTCTCCGATTTCAATCAATCTTCCTCTTATCCCCGCATCGATTTCTGCTAACCATGAATCTATTACTTCTGATGTGGCTTTAGCAGATGTAGGTAAATCTCTATCTGAGAATGGGTTTGATACCACAAAATTTGCCCCGGCTGAACAAATAATCAAAATATCACTATCTGAAGCAGACCATGGTATTGAAAGGCCTTGGTTTACGCCTTTTCTTGCTAGTTGATGCTCTCGTGCTGAAAGACCCATCATAGGGAGCGCCGCACTTGCTGGAAGTTGTGCGGGTGTAGATGAATTTACAATCACCCCGTCACAATCTAATGCAACTGAAAGTCGATGTAGTAGGTTTACTCTATCCACGCCACCTTCTATAATGACGAATGTATCATCGTTTAATTTAGACTTAACAAGTGAAATTAAGGCATCCAGTTCCGCATCGTTTAATCTTGGTAATTCATCAATACAAATCACGGCCCCACCAGCTTCAGTTAGCCATTTTGCAGAATCATGTAAATTATCTTCATTAATTCTGATTAAATCAATTGGCCTAGGATTAGATTCTACTATGCATGGTTGCCTACTAATAAATCTCCCAGTTAGCCCCTTTCCGCTACTAAGTCTTGGGAAAATCGGAATTGGTAGTAAAATTCCCTTTTCTTTGTCCCTCAATTGCAATAGTGTTAGTAAATCTAGTGGGGAGTGTTGATGAAGTCTAGGTTTACCTGATGATACAATTGTTATTGATTCAAATTGAGAATCTACGCCTTGTTCTGGCTTTTCGTTAATGGTGGGGTGTTCTTCATCGGAAATTATTAGGGCAGCATCAGAATCAATTTTAAGATTTAATTCTGATAATGTTTCATTAATTTCATTGAATGTTTCACTATCCAAAGGAATGCTCTTCGCCCCTTCTCCAGGGGGTGGGCAACGGCCGTTGACAATAATGCGCCCACCTAGCATATTTGTGCCAATTTCGGATGCAGCATCTCCCATTATTACAAGCGTACCTCCTTTCATCCCGGCTCCACTTCTTTTTCCAGCCGATCCTCTAACTACAATTAGTCCGCCAATCATTCCACAACCGGCTTCCGCTCCTGCTGAACCTTGGGCGAGAATAACACCATCCTCCATGTTAAGTCCGAGTCTTGCTCCACATTCTTTGTCTACGACTAATTTAGCACCGCGGTTCCAGGCTCCAAAAAGCCCTGATGTTTCCCCCTCAAGGGTGAAATTACCCCCTTCGGCACATATGGCTGTTAAATCACTGATGTTCCCAAGAAGTCTTACTCTAGCACCAATAGGTAAATGAGACGCTACACCCATTTCACCATCACGTGGTTTTGGGTCATTCCCTTTACCCCATCCTATTTTTATTGCCTTGTTTACCTTGAGTGCTTTATCTAATAGAGAAGACAGTTCTCTATTCAACTGAATGCTCTTCTCAACTATCTCTCGCATTACACACCCTCAACTGTGTCCCGACACCACATGTTATTGATGATGACGCTTCTATCTTATCGTTAATTCCATTTTTACGCCCATTGGGCGTTTAGGGTTTTATTGGTTATGTTCTTAGACAGTTGTCTATCGCCACCTACTGCAGGCAGTGGCGGGAGTGGTATTTGGTGACTTCAATTAAAGTGGCAATTAATGGATTTGGAACAATTGGTAAGAGGGTCGCTGATGCAGTAGATGCTCAAGATGATATGGAGATAGTTGGTGTTACCAAGACAGGACCTTCATTTGGTTGCGATTTAGCTGTAAAGAAGGGTTTTCCACTTTATTGTACATTTGATGAACCAGATAGAATAGCTCGGTTTTCAGAGCAAGGATACAATTGCTTGGGTGGTTTATCTGATTTAATGGCTGTTGCTGATGTTGTTGTTGATTGTTCTCCTGGAAAAATGGGCGCTGATAATTTGGCAAAGTACCAATCTGCTGGTGTCAAATATTTGTTCCAAGGTGGTGAAAAGCATGAATTAACAGGTCGTTCCTACACAAGTTCTGCAAATCACAAGGAGAATCTAGGGGTTGAAGGTGTAAGGGTGGTGTCGTGTAATACTACTGGATTATCTAGGACATTAGTTCCTCTTTACGAGTATTGTGGTTCATTAAAAGTTGAATGCACTATGATACGCCGTGCTGCAGATCCAGGTGATTCTAGTAAGGGTCCAATTAATGCTATTAAACCAGTACTAAAAGTCCCCAGTCACCATGGTCCTGATGTGATGACAGTGAAACCCGAAATTGAAATAAATTCTCTTGCAGTAGCAGTCCCAACTACGATAATGCATCTGCATGCTATTATTGCAGACTTACCGGAAGGCCATGGGTTAACTACAGATGCAATATTGGCTATGTGGGAGGAAACCCCTAGAGTGATAGTAATGAATGGATCGGATAACCGTATTACTACCACAGCTGAAGTGATGGAAATGGCAAGAGATATTGGCCGTAAATGGGGCGACTTACACGAGATATTTGTATGGGAAGATGGAGTTAGCTTGGTAGGTAATCGTCTATATTATTTCCAAGCAATTCACCAAGAATCAGATGTAATCCCAGAGAATGTGGACGCTATAAGGGCAGTGATGGGCATAGATATGGACTGGCGTACTTCAGTAGCAAAAACAGACGCTGCAATTTCTGCATATTACAACCTATAATTCGATGATACTTAGACGCTCTAAGAGCGTCAACTATCAAAAGGGGCTTGATGACTCGACAATTCAATGCGTCGTGTACTGCTGGCCAGTTTGCTTGTATTTCTAATGCTGAGTATGTCATGGGCATCATTTGCTACACAAGACGAAATGATTGAAAATAATGATAATTCAATACAATTAGATGATCAATCAATTCATTGGACTGCTGATGAAGCGTCTAAGTATTGGCAAATGACATCCCCAACAAGTCAAATCATGGTTCCATTATCTACACCATCTCATCAAATCCATACTGTTTTGGGTTCTTTTGACCCTTTATCGCAAGATCCACCCCTACCCCCTAGTGCTTTCCGTGATCACTTTGATGTTGATAATACGAGATTGATTATCGTACAACTTATTCACCATGATAGAACTGCAATAGAAGATTTAGTCAATAGCCTTGGTTTAGTAGACCTTGATCATATTCCAGATGATTCCTATTTGATGCGTCTTCCCGCAGATGCTAAAGTTGCTGCAAGAGCGTTGGATGAACTATCAAACCACCCAATGGTACGTTCATTACTGGTTCAACACCCGGGTTGGAGATTACAACCTGAATTAATGAATTTATCAATAGATTCTCTAAGTGGGGGTGAAGTCAAATTAATTGATGTAGATATTACTCCTGCTGGTGATTTATCTTCTGAACAATTGGTTGATTTACAAATCAGTTTACTTTCCACTGGTGCTGAAGAAGTTCGTTGTGATGCTTGGTTATGCCAGGTTCGTGGAATTGATCCTGCTTGGTTTTCAGTAATTGCTAACGATGGTAGAATTTTGTTTACGGAATCACGCAGCATGTTAGTAATTTCTAACGATTATGCTAGAGATATTGTTAGAATTGATGAAGTAATATCAAATCATAATAGTGGCCTTGATGGCACAGGTGAAGTTGCTGCAATTTCTGATTCTGGATTAGATTCAGATCATGGTGATTTTAACAATAGATTGCTTTCAATTTACCACACATTTGGTCCCGATTCTTCTGGTGCTGATACCCATAGTGGGCATGGCACACATGTTGCAGGGATTATGCTTGGTGATGGTAGTGGCGACTCTAACTATCAAGGGATGGCTCCAGCAACAACATTTCATTTCTATCAAATGGAACATGACCAATCGGGACAGTTAGCACGATGGGGTTCTCTGTATGATATGTTTAGAGACTCGCGACAGAAATCTGCAAGTGTTCATAGTAATTCTTGGGGCAGTGAAAATATGGGTGGCCAATATACCTCTGATAGCCGTTCAGCCGATTCATTTATGGATGATTATAATGATTATACTGTACTTTTTGCTGCTGGTAATGAGGGGTCTCAAGGTTCAACTACTATTGCACCTCCTTCAACAGCAAAGAATGTCATGACAATTGGAGCATCTACTACAGGCCAATGGGGGACACCTTCTGCTGGCCAAGTAGCCTCATTTTCTAGTCGTGGAAATACTCTAGATGGACGTATTAAACCAGATGTAGTGGCACCGGGCGTTCAGATTTGTTCTGCTAGGGCTGAAGAGGCTCAATATCCAGCAGGTCCATCATGTTCTAACGCTAGACATGGCAATAATGATCCAATGTATATGTCTGCTGATGGTACTTCAGCAGCAACTCCTGTGACATCGGGTGCATCTGTACTAGTTCGCCAGTTCCTTCGTACTCAAATGAGTGTTAACCAACCACACAGCGATTTAATCAAAGCTATAGTGATTAATGGTGCTAAGGATATTGGCACAGCTAACATCCCAAATGCAGATGAAGGATGGGGTCAAGTTGATTTACAGCGTAGTATTTACCCCACAAGTGGAATATTGTCAATGAATACTTTCTTTGACCAAGAACAGTCTTTAACTCCGGGCTATTCTTACTTATACACATACAGTATAGATGGTTCTTATGGCTTGTCAGTAACTTTGGTTTGGAATGACCGTGAAGGTTCATCTTCCTCAAGCCAGTCTTCATCCCGCTTAGTAAACAATCTAGATTTGTTGGTTAGTGCTCCCGATGGCACGCAGTACAAAGGCAATGTATTCCAAAATGGACTTTCAACTACTGGCGGCTCACCAGATAATTTGAACAATGTTGAAAGAGTCAAATTAGGTTCTACTCAAACTGGTAATTGGTCTATTCAAGTTTCTAATTCAGGTGGCGCAGAACAGGATTATTCAGTAGTTATTACAGCAATGGGTAATGAAAACCCGGTTAGTGATCTTGCTACAATTTCCAATAGCCTTTGGGTTTCAACATCTGACCCATTAGAAGGTGAAACCCTAATCATGGGGGCTAATTGGGTCAATCAGGCACCTTCAACAACGGGGTCATATGAAGTGAAAGTTGATGATTTAACTACTGGAATGATGCTCTATAATAAGACTAAGAGTGGTTTGTCAGGTGGTACTAGTGATTCAATAGTTTTCACTCATACTTTTGTTACTACGGGCTTCCATGATTTGCGTCTTACAATTGATGTTCATGATGAAATTGATGAGCCTAATGATTTTAATTCAGGCATTAATAATAACATATATGATTTACAAGTGAATGTTTCTGCAATAGGTGTTAGGATTACTCCTTATTTACCGTCTGGGCAAATTCCTGATGGGGCGAATGAAATTCAACAAGCTAGAACTCGTCATATAGATCCTACGTTGGATGATGAAACTAATTTTAGGTTCAAAATTTCAAATGAGGGTACTAGTAACGAGAGTATCGATTTACGTGTTTCCCCAGTTCAGTTTCAAAGGCCTGATGGTGTTCTTGATGCGCCTTCTGATACGTGGTTGAAATTTTTGTCAATAGACCCTTATTACCAATTGGAGCCCATTGGGAGTGGGAATAATGAGATAATTTTAGACTTGGATTTAAGGGATGAAACAGCTGATTTAGATGCATCTCCTTTACCGATATATGCATTGCCGGGTACTTATGTTGTTGATGTTACAGCATGGTATCGTTCAAACCCTCAAGTTTCACATACGATGCGTTTTACCATTATAGTCGAAGATGTTGATGGAATGATTACTGCTTTATCGGGGGTCTCTGGACTTACTGGGGTCCCTGGGGAAGTTGCTACGTTTGGGATTGCAGTTAGAAACCCCGGCAATTCTCCTAGTGTGTACAACATTTCTTGCGAGACTCCTAATCGTTGGTTGATAGCATTGGGGGATGATGGCAACTCCTCTTCAATCACCTTAGAACCAATTCCAAGACTAGAATTTAGAACAGTAACAGTTAGGGTCACAGTACCTCCAGTGTCTGAAGGGCACCCATTTGCAGGAGTAGTTGAAGATATCTCATGTACTACTACGCATACTCAAAATCCTTCCTTGACGAATGTAGACTCAACGACGATTACCGTATCTCCTCTCTATAAATTTGGTACTGATTTGTATTCATCTAGCGGGGTTCCAGTTGGCCCTCAAGGGAATGCTCTTGATGAAGCAGTGGATAATAATCAAGATCTTAATCTTACGCTAACAGTATCTAATCTTGGGAATGTGCCAATCGCTCTTAGTGTGGCTGTTTCTACCACTCTTACATCATGGCCTTATGCAATATTCTGTAATAATCTGGAAGATGATAAGTCCCTCTCATTGAATCTAGTGGAAGGGGAATCGGTTGATTGTAGAATTCAAGTTCACGTCCCTGCTGAAGTTTCAAATGGGGATTCTAATACAATTTTTGTGGAAACCCGATTCAGTCAAACTGAATTTATTTTAAATCGTACAGAATTAAAGGTTGAAGAAAGGCCAGATCTTTCATTAGTTGCTTCCCCAATAGATGTAATTAATGTGGCGCCAGGTGAATCTTCATTTGGGTCCTTTATTATAACAAATGAGGGCAATGTTCCTTTACAACTTGGTTGGGAATTTGGTAGTTTCCCAGAAGGTTGGCAGGTAGGTTTCAAAACCATGCCTATTGATAATTTGGGTATGCATCGTAATGAAGAAATTCAAATTTCTGTCTTTGTTCCAGCAGGTACTGCACTTGGTCCACTCACAGATTCTCTAACTTTGATGGTTACTGGCACCACTTATGATGGTGAAGAATTGGTTCGCTCAGCAACAATTGGATTTATTGGGGTTAGTTCTTCATGGCTAACACTCAATTCCGATGACTTAGATTTTGAAAGAATGGTGCCTGATGAAATTCGCACAGGAAACCTCACAGTTACAAATAATGGCAATTCACCATGTAAAGTTGATTTTATCATTTCAGGTCCTTCTTCTTGGGTGGTGTCAGGGCTTTCTACGATTCAATCATTAGAGGCTGGTAACTCGCAAACAATTGAATTCACAATCAAAAATAATGGTGGTGTTGGTTCAGATGATTTGATAATTACTGCTGTACCTACATCCTCTGTTGATACAAAATTAATCAATGGTACTACTGAGGTTTATGTAAGCTCAACTTCGTTAACATCCGAGGATGGTGGATTATTGAAGGTGTTAGAGTCAGCAGGTGTACCTAGTTGGGCTTTGTTGATAGTAGCTCTAGTGTTTATGGGTGTTTTAGTTGGTGCTGTGTTAGTTCTAAGAAGGGGCGGTAGTAATTTTGATTCAGGTGAACAGATTTTATCACCAGGTTCAACCATTATGGGTAGCATTGATCAAAGGAGAGATGCTGCACTTGATATTGGATTAAAAGAAGATGACATGGTTTCAGGTTCAGTCAGTCAAGCGGAAATTGCAGCAGCTCTTGCTTCTGCAGGACCGGGTCCCTTAGCTCCTCCACGCCCATCAGGTGCACCCCCAGCACCACTTGGTGCGCCGCCTTTACCCGGTGGTTCACCCCCACCACCATCTGGCTATAATCCAGAAAGAAAACAATAATCTCTACGTTTGGTTATATTCTCTATAACCGTCGTCCTTATTGTTAATGGCATTCTCCGCTGGCGTATGGGTGGTTCTATTGTTCTATTCGGGCCTCCGGGTGCTGGAAAGGGTACTCAAGCCGATGCTATCGTTTTGGCAACAGGTAAGCCCCAGATTTCAACAGGTGATATGTTAAGAGCTGCACTTGCTGAAGGAACTGAACTTGGTTTGGAAGCAAAAAAATACATGGAAGCAGGAGAACTTGTTCCCGATGATGTAATCATTGGTCTAATCAGAGAGAGGTTGAAAAGTCAAGATGCAATAAATGGCGTACTTTTTGATGGCTTTCCTCGCACAATTCCTCAAGCAGAAGCACTAGCGGAAATAGCAGAAGTGTCAATGGTTATTTCTATTCAAGTGCCAGATGAAGCCATTGTTGAGAGAATCGTAGGCCGCCGTATGGATCCGGAAACAGGTGAGATTTATCATATCAAGTTTAAGCCAGCACCATCAGAAATATCAAGCAGGCTGATTCAAAGAAAGGACGACAATGAAGATGCTGTTAGAACACGTCTATCTGCCTACCATTCTCAAACTTCTCCTCTTGCAGAATGGTACTTGCAAAGAGGGATACTTAAATCAGTTAATGGGAATCAAGCAATGGGTGATGTTCAGGAAGAAATTTCCTTGTTATTAGTTTAGTAATGGTGTTGTAATGCCTAGAAATAATAGTCGCAATTCTAGGAGAGCTATGAAGAGGAAAAAACGTGCTTTTGAATCTCAAAACCATTTAGAAAAGATTCTTATTTCTCCTTGGAAACATTCTCCTATCGTGGTAGATTCAGCGGCCAGGGATATGTTAAGGATATCTCGTAGGCACCGTTTGGGTTTACCGAAAGGCAGGAGGGCATGGATTTGTAGGGGCTGTAAAGTTGCACTAAGGCCAGGAATTAATTCACGAGTAAGGGTGAGGAATAAAAATCAATATGTGACTTGTTTATCTTGTGGTGTTTCTAATGTTCGTGGTCCTGATTATGGTGGTGATTGAATGAGTGAAGTTTCTAAGAGAATCAAAAAAATGGCACTTGACCCTAGTCTTGAAATTACTATTAGAGTAGGCAAATCAGGGATGACTCAATCATTAGTTGACGAGTTAGATTCACAGTTAAAGGCAAAAAAGATGGTTAAAGCCAAACTCAATAGAGGCTTGGCTGAAGACTCGAATCAGCGTCTGCAATTATGGCAATCATTAGCAATTCAAAGTTCGTCCGAATTGGTAGTAATGAGAGGCAATATAGCAGTATTCCATCGAAAATAAATTTCTAATGTAATATTAGTATTAATTTCATATAAATTTTAAGATTATAGGGCACGGCTTTAACAGGTAATTAGAACTCGCAAGGAGCGATGTCTGCAATCCCACCCACATGGTTGGAAGGATTATTAGGTACATTGATACTGTCTTTGTTGGTAGCTATTGCAATCCGTTGGGTTAGGTTACCATATACTATTGCATTAGTAATTGTGGGTCTTGTTTTAGGTTGGCTTGGCGAGTCATTATTTACAACAATTGAACCGGACGGGGGGTTACTATCGGCAGAACTTATTTTGTTCATTTTATTACCTCCGTTACTTTTTGAAGGTTCTTCTGCAATGCATATTGATAGACTAAAAAGTAATTGGAGAACAATTTCTCTGTTAGCAATTCCTGGTGTGTTAATTAACACCATTGTAATAGCATTAATTTGTTGGCGATTTGTTTGGTGGGGTGAAGATTATGGGTTCCTATACGGGTTATTAATTGGTTCAATCCTAGCAGCAACAGATCCTGTAAGTGTGTTAGCACTTGTGAGAAGTTTGGGCGCTCCCAAAAGATTGTCGGTATTACTTGAAGGCGAGTCTCTATTCAATGATGGTACAGCAATTGTTTTGTTCAATATCATATTATTAACAACACTTACAATTATTGCTGGAGAGGAAATAATTCTTGGAGCTATAATTACAGATGGCATTGCACAATTTCTTGTTGTAGTATCTGTTGGTGCTTTGGCAGGTTATGTTTGTGGTATGGTTGCTAATCATTTGCTACAACAAAGTGAGGACCACTTGGTTGAAATTGCACTTACTGTTGCCTTGGCTTTCGGTTCCTTTTTGCTAGCCGAGATAATGCATGGTAGTGGTGTAATTTCTGTAGTTGTGGCTGGATTATTGGTTGGGAATAAAGGGACGCATGAGGGGATGACTCCAACTGCGAGAGTTGGTTTGCATCATTTTTGGGAGGTTGTATCATTCTTGGTAAACAGCATCCTCTTTTTGATAGTTGGATATGAATTACAGTCCGTAATTTCTTGGGATTTACACACTGGATATTTGGCTTTGATTGCGATTTCAGGGGCTTTGATTGCTAGATTAGTTGTGTTCCCGCTAACAAGGATTGCGAACATTGGGGAAGAAAATAAAATTGACAGTAAATGGCAAATGGCGATGTGGTGGGGTGGGCTAAGAGGTTCCATTCCTATTGCCTTGTTGCTGCTATTATCTCATATCGTTCATGATGGTCAAGAATTGATTATTGGTGATGTTCAAGTGAACGTCAAATTAGATGAAGTAATTTTTGGAGACATGTTAATTCTTGCTTTCAGTGTGATATTATTCAGTTTGCTATTCCAAGGATTGACTATGAAGCCCTTACTTAATCACCTAGGGATTGGCGGCCGTTTGGCAGAGGAAGAGGCTCGTTATGAATCCGCATTGGCTCGTTTAGTTGCTTCAAGAGCTGCCCTCAGAAAGTTATCTTCACTAGGGACTGAAGGAATGATTAACGAAATAGATAGAGAAAAAATGGCAGCGCCATATCATGATAGTATTGAGAAAGCTAAATCCAGAATTATCGAGTTATCTGAATCATCTATTGTTCATGCTAGTCGTATTGAATCAGCTAGACGTGATTTGATCCGAGCTGAAATTGAAGCACTTAGGGAGGCTGAGCGTTTGGGTCAGTTAAATTCGCACGTAATTAGGAATACTTTGAAGGAATTAGATGCCGCATTAACTTCTTCGGAGGTTGCCCATGAAGAAATCGTTGTGGTAAAAGATAATGACTTGGATAGAGAAATAATAATTGAACAAAATATTGATGACTTAATTCCCGAGCCGACAACCTCATTTGTTGATGTTGATGATATTAAGAAAGCATAATTATTGGTAAATGTCCTTTCTAATTAGCGACGCTTTCATGAACCATATTGCTCCGCCAATAACATGGGCGTAGAATTAGGGGCCAATCGTTTACCGTTTGGAAGATGGATTGCTCCATCTATTTTAGCAGGTATTGCTTTGATTCCGACTGTTTTAGCTGGGTCTAGTTCGTCTCAAGGAATATGGGAGCCTCCTGAAATGCCAAGTTGGGCATTAATGGTTTCTTTAGCAATCTTGCTTGGAGTCTATACTTTGATTGTGTTTGAGTGGGTTCATAGGGCTTTGGCAGCGGCTTTAGGGGCTGTTGTGGTTGTTTGCGTTCTTCATTATATTGGAGATGGTCCTAGTCTTGGCACTCTTGTTACTTGGATTGATGAGGAAACCGTTGGTCTTCTCCTAGGTATGATGATAATGGTGTCCATATTATCTGAAACAGGTCTCTTTCAATGGGCGGCAGTGAAATGTTATGCATTGTCAGGTGGTTCTGTTTGGCGATTAGTAGTAATTCTTTGCTTAGTTACTGCAGTATTTTCCGCATTTTTAGATAATGTGACTACTATGTTATTGATAGCACCTGTTACAATTTCACTTGCAAAGGTGTTGAGGTTGGATCCCATTCCTATACTTCTTAGTGAAGTAATGTTTTCCAATATTGGTGGCGCAGCAACACAGATCGGAGATCCTCCAAATATCATTATTGGGGCTCAATTATCACCTACAGCATTAGCGGGCGGCCCTTTGGCGGACCAAGCAATAGTATTCACTGATTTTATTATTAATATTGGCCCTGGTGTTTTGTTGGCCTTTTTGCCAGGTCTTTGGCTGTTGCATAAAATAGAACGCGAAGGGGTAACAGGTCAACGTTACCGAAGTATCGAAATGCTACAAGAAAGATACAAGATTAAAGATTATGATATGTTGAAGAGATCTGGATTTGTATTTGCAATTGTATTGATTGCATTCTTCATTCATAGTGCCTTCCATCACCCTCTTTTTACTGTGGCAACAATTGCTCTAGGGGGAAGTGTTTTGATGCTATTAGTTACTCACCCTCACAGGATTGAAGAACGTTTAGATGATGTTGAATGGACGACATTAATTTTCTTCATAGGATTGTTTATTTTGATTCATGGGCTTGAAGCAATGGGGCTTATTGATGCAATAGGTGATTTTGTTACTAGTATAATTAAGAGTGCACCTGAAGATATGAGGTTAATGACCGCTGTCCTCCTCCTATTATGGGTTTCAGCATTTGCCTCAGCATTTATTGACAATATTCCCTATACGGCAACGATGGTTCCAGTGGTAATTGGCATAGCATCTGATCCAGAATTAGGTTTGGCATTGGCACCTCTTGCTTGGGCACTTTCCTTTGGGGCGTGCCTTGGTGGTAATGGGACAATTATAGGTGCTTCTGCAAATGTTGTTACAGCTGGTATTGCTGAGGATGCTGGGTACCCTATTTCATTCAACCGTTTCTTCAAGGTAGGATTCCCTATGATGTTAGTGACTATGGTTGTTGTGACTGCATATTCAATGGTAATGTATGTCATTGAATGGTCAAATCCAATTTATCCTTGGATTATATGTTTAGTGGCATTTATTTTAATGCTAATTGTTGGTCTGAAGTCAGGCCCTAAATCAGATATTACTAGGGTAGAAGAAGAATAATTTTCAATAATTATAATCTCTTTAGGGGTTCATCCTTAAGATATTGTAACTCCAAAATTTTAATCATTACTACGGTAGCATCAAAGGGGAGCACATTCCCACGGGGTACTATGCAGGAGTGTGACGCATGTGGTCTGATATTTGGCGGTAGCCAAGTATGCCCTTCATGTGGTAGTCGTATTTCTCATGAAGCAGAGGTTGAGGATAATATAGGGGCGGCAACCCCTGTTGGGGAATTACCAGGCTTGAATCAATTGGTAAATTCATTGGAAGGTCTTGATGGGATGGTCCAACTAGAAAGCAAAGTCATGAAGTCTTCATTGCCCTTTTCAATTGGCGGTTCTACTGGTGGGGAAACTTCACTTCCATTTGGCGTGGGAAGCCCTAGCCATGGGGTGACCGATTTTCAAGAAGAAGATTCAGGAATAAGTGATAATTCTGAAACAAATACATCTAATTTGCAGAATGATGATGAAGTCCCGTCACCTAATGTGGGATTGGAAGACAATCAATCAGCAGAAGTCATACAGCCCGTGATTGAATCGCCAGTACCTAGTAATGACTCTGATTCAGGTGAAGAAGTAATTTTAGTTGCCAGGATTATTGAAGAGAATGTTGTAAATGATGTAACTCAAACCCCTCAATTAACCGATTCTTCTGATACTACAGAAGATGAAATAAAACATTTTGAGCCAAGCTCCGTCAACCAAGATGTAATTCTTCATGAAGAAGATGTTGTGTACCATGATTTTGGTGATAAGATGGAAGTTAGTGAAGTAATTGTTGATTTCGACAGTTTTGTAGATCCTGCTACAGCGGCAGTTTCTTTTGACCCCTCAGTTATGGAAGGAAGTGAGCCTGAATTGATGCCCGCTCGCGCTCTTGCATTATCTAGTCTAGTTGATGACAATCTGAAGCAACAGGCTCATGTTGGTTTTGCAGCATTAGCTAAATCACAATGGAAAGAAGCAGCAAGTTGCTTCCGAACTATTTGTGAATCTCAACCTAAGAATGCCGCTGCGTTGAATAATTTTGGCTTGGCTCTGTTACAACAAGCACTACTGATTCAGGAAAATAATCCATCCCAGAACCCCGCCGAGGAGCCTCACTTTGAAGCATCTATTTTAGCCCTTAGGCAAGCCGCTAAAGCGGACAGCCAAGATGTTTCAATAATGTGTAATCTTGCTACTGCTCTAAGTTCATGCCACAGGCATCAGGATGCTATAGGGTTCTATGATGCGGCATTAAAAATAAGTGAAAATGACCTTTCTTCTATGAATGGGAGAGCTGTTTCATGTATAGGATTACGAGATTATGATGCTGCTACTAGCATACTTAGGGCTGCTTCAATGATAGATTCTGACAACACAATTGTATCAGCAAATTTGCATCGAATTAGTCCGATGGGATAAAACTCAATTTAAGTTAGTAAATTCCAATCCTATGCTGCTTTTTCCAATTCTTTTCCGAGGGTGCTGATTCGGTGCCTTCATAAAGGGATGGCAGGTCGGCAGGATGCTTTTAATGCACCTTGGGATGTACACATTCTTAGGGAAGTGATTGAGAACGCTTCGCCCGGTGGGGATACGGGGTGTTCAATGAGATTAAGATAGAAAGTTCCTGGACACCAGAGGACTCACACAGGAAAGTGTGGAGTAAGAATATACAAATTGATGCTACAACCTGACTGGGGGATGGCTCGGCTCGAGAGCTGATGAAGGTCGTGACAAGCTGCGATAAGCTACGGGG